>Ga0209507_1000039_pt1 | contig 268752 bp, 217 predicted proteins | sample AD_UKC028_MetaG_FD_184414 | JGI IMG/M metagenome (GOLD analysis project Ga0209507, IMG submission 184414) | Active sludge microbial communities of municipal wastewater-treating anaerobic digesters from USA - AD_UKC028_MetaG (SPAdes) (version 2) | ecosystem: Engineered > Bioreactor > Anaerobic...
CTCGTACGGGGCCATCACGGTCATGGTGCTGCCCGAGGAGGCGGAGATCGTGGTGCTGGCGGCCCAGCTCGGGACGCTGCACCTGACGCTGCGCAACCCCGAGGACATCGGCGGCGAGGAGGAGCGGGCGCGGGCCACCATCGAGACGCTGCTGACCGGCGAGCGCGTCAAGGCCCTCAAGCGGCAGCGCGAGCAGACCATCCAGGTCATCCGCCTGCCCACCGGCGGCGGCGGGAGCGGCGGCGCGAACTGACGCGGCGCGGACCTGCGGGCGACCGACCGGGATCCGCGCCAGGTCGAGGTGGACGCGCGGGCGCGGTGAGAGGAGCGGCGGCATGGATCTTCTGTTCAACAAGGGCCTGACGATGCTGGTGACGATGGGGGCGGTGTTCATGTTCGCCCTCGTCTTCCTGAGCATCCTCAGCCGCGCCTTCGAGCAGTACCAGGAGAAGTACGTCGTCAAGTCGATGAACGACCTGTCGGACATGTTCCTGTTCATCGACGGCCGCCAGTTGCTGATCATGAACATCTGCATCGCGGCCTTCTTCGTGCTGCTCGGGCTGCTCTTCTTCGGGCTCTTCTTCACCATCATCCTGGCCGTCGTGGGATTCTTCATCCCCGGCATCCTGGTGCGTTTCTTCCGCTACCGTCGGCTGAAGAAGTTCAACGTCCAGCTGGTGGACTCCCTGAGCGCCATGTCCAACGCCTTCAAGGCGGGCCTGAGCTTCCCGCAGGCCATCGAGCACGTGGGTCAGGAGTCCCAGCCGCCGCTGTCGCAGGAGTTCCAGCTCTTCGTGCGCGAGGTCAAGCTCGGGGTGCCGCTCGACGACGCCCTGAACGCCATGGCGGGGCGGGTCAACAGCGAGGACCTGGACCTGGTGGTCACCGCCACGGTCATCTCCCGCCAGCTCGGCGGAAACATGGCCGAGATGTTCGAGACCATCGCGGCCACCATCCGCGAGCGCTTCCGGCTGGAGGGCAAGATCCGCGCCCTCACCTCCCAGGGCAAGCTGCAGGGCTGGATCGTGGCCGCCCTGCCGCTGGTGCTTGGCCTGGTGCTGAACTACATGCGACCGGATCTGATGCAGCCGATGTTCGAGCACTGGTTCGGCTACGTGATGATCATCTTGATCATCATCTCCGAGTCGCTGGGGATCTGGATCATCCAGAAGATCGTGAACATCAACGTGTAGGCGCGGGAGGACCGCGATGGACAACGATCTGCTCGGCGGAATCTACACGTTCCTGACCTTCCTGGGCATCCTGGGAGGCGGGTTCTTCCTGGTCTACGGCCTGTGGGAAGTGGCGGTGAAGCGCTTCCTCAGCGAGGCCCAGGAGCTCGAGGAGCGCTCGCTGATCAAGGCGCTGCGCAAGGTCATCCTGAGGAAGCTCGCGGTCATCAACCGCCGCTTCATCTGGCCCAAGTACGAGAAACGCATCAGCCGCCGGACGATGAACGCGGGCGGGCTGGACGGGCTGACCGCCGAGGAGTTCATGGCCCTGCAGGAGGTGGCCTGTGTCGGCTTCCTGGTCTTCGGCGCGGTCATGATCAACTTCATGCGCGGCTCGATGGGCATGGACCTGGGCTGGTCCTGGCTGGTGGCCTTCGCCCTGCTCGGCGTCTTCTACCCGGAGATCTGGTTGCGCGATCAGGTGGTCAAGCGCCACTTCAAGATCACCCGCGAGCTGCCCTACAACCTGGACCTGTTGACGCTGTCCGTGGAGGCCGGTCTGGACTTCCAGGCGGCGGTGGACACGGTGGTGAAGAAGGGCCGCCAGGGCCCGCTGACCGGTGAGTTCGCTCTGATGCTGCGGGAGATGCGCATGGGCAAGACGCGCCAGGAGGCCCTGCGGGGCATCTCGGAGCGGGTCGGCCTGGCCCCGCTCAGCAGCTTCGTGTCCGCGCTCATCCAGGCGGACCGCATGGGCACCAGCCTGGGCAAGGTGCTGCGCATCCAGTCCACCCAGCTTCGCATCGAGCGCACGCAGCGGGCGGAGAAGCTGGCCAACGAGGCGCCGGTGAAGATGCTGTTCCCGCTCATCGCGTGCATCTTCCCGACCGTGTTCCTGGTGCTCTTCGCCCCGATCATCTTCCAGTTCGTGTTCGGTAACATTGGTGGCTGAGAGGTGCGTGCAGCGGCGCGCGGGCGAGCGTGAGGGCGCGCGCATCCGAGGAGCGTGGCGGTGGGCTTCAGCCTGAAAATCCTGCAAGGGCCCGAACAGGGACGGACTTTCCAGTTCGACCGCATCCAGATCACGGTGGGGCGGACCGTGGACAACGACGTGGTCCTGCCGGATCCGGGCATCTCCCGGCAGCACCTGAGCATCCGCGACAAGGGCGGCGCCTACATCGTCAAGGACCTCAACAGCTCCAACGGCACCCTGCTCAACGGCCAGCGCATCACCGAGGAGGTCCTCAAGCCTGGCGATCAGATCAAGGCCGGGGGCGCGCTGATCCTGTTCGAGGGACCGGTCGGCGCGGAGAAGGCCGAGCGGCCCGCGCGCAAGGAGTCTCGGCCGGCCCCGCGGGGAGCGGCCAAGGGGAGGGAGGCGTCCCCCGCGGCGCCCAAGGAGCGCGGCGGAGGCCAGGTCAAGGTGCGTGTGGGGCGCGGGGCCGAGGCCCGCGGCGCCCGTCCTCCGGAGCCCGAGCTGCCTGCCGCCAAGCCGGCGGCGGGCAAGGCCGTGGTGCGCTCGGCGGGCATTCGCAAGAAGACCCCCGAGCCCGAACCCGCGGCCCCGGCCGCCGAGGAGAAGAAGGGCGGCGGCGCGCGGGGCCGGCCCGGCGCCGGCGGCCGGCCGGGCAAGCGACCCAAGGGGCTGAGCGGCCTGATCATGCGCGGCAAGGAACGCTTCCTGGCGCTCCCCAAGCGCATGCGGATCATCGTCCTGACGTGCGTGGGGGTGTTTGTCCTGCTGGGCCTGATCGCCATCCTGCGCGGCGGCCAGCAGGTGGTGCAGAGCGTCTCCTGGTACGACGAGGAGATCTTCGAGCCCGGCGAGATGATCAGCGAGGAGGAGTACGCCTGGTATGGCCTCGGACCCGACGTGACCTACAACTGCCTGTACAGCGCCAACTTCGGGTTCAAGTACGCCTCCGGCCGGGCCACCCTGGTGTACTACGCGGCCGGGGTGAGCACGAAGACCGAGGTGGCCCTGGTGCTGAACAAGGTGGAGTTCGCCTACGCGCCGGTCACCCTCGACGGCATCTCGGACGCCCTCGTGGTCACGCTGCCGCGCAAGCACCTGCTCGAGAACCAGATGAACACCCTGCAGTTCATCAACAAGAACAACCAGGCCGATCCTGACGCGCAGGACCCCTGGTCGGTGTCGGTCGCGCCCATCGACGAGCAACCGCTGCCCCAGCCGGATCGCAAGAAAGCCGAGGAGGCCTTCAACCACGCCAAGGAGCTCTACAAGCTGAAGGACGTGTCGCCCGCGAACACGTACCAGGCCTTGCTGTCCTACCAGCAGGCGCGGGACCTCCTGGAGCTGTTCCCGGATGACAAGCGGCCCGACTTCTACCAGGAGGCCACGGACGACATCCGTCGCGCGGAGGAGGAGCTCGCCCGGAAGTACAAGGACATGACCTTCCGGGCCCAGCAGCTCGAGGAGTTCGGGCGCCTCAAGGAGGCCCAGGAGATGTTCCGCCAGTGCATGCTCACCTTCCCGAACCAGAGCGACTGGCGGCACCAGGAGTGCAAGGGCGCCTTCGATCAGTTCGAGAAGTGAGGCGCAGGCCTCAAGCCACGGAGTCGTTGGATGCCGCTCGGCGACGGTCACAAGCGAACCCCCCCCCGCCCCTCGGACGAGGAGCCGGTGGAGGACGCCATCTCCGACGATGACATCATCGAGGAGCTCGATGACGAACCCGCCGAGGATGCCATCTCCGACGGCGACATCCTCGAGGAGCTCGACGACGAGCCGGGCGACGATGCGCAAGAGCAGAGCACGGGCCGTCACCTGCTGCCGCCGGAGGGTGCGCCGGCCGCCGGGTCGCAGCCCGAGGCATCGCTCGACGCGGTGGAACCTCCGCCCGATCTCGATGCGATCCAGTGCCCGGTGACCCAGGAGGTCGAGTCGCCGTTGCCGTCCGAGGAGACGACCGATCCCCGGTCGGCGGCGGCCGTGCGCGAGCAGACCGCGCCCCAGAGGCCGGCCCCTGCCTGGGACGAAGCGACCAACCAGGGAACGCCCAAGGGTGCCCGCACCGCCGCGCCGGAGCCAGAGCCGGAGCCCGAACCGGAGGCTGCGCCCGAAGACGGGGACCTGGATCGTCTGGCCGCGGCCCTGCCCCGCCGACGGGCGACCATGCCGCTGGCCGGTCCACCGCTGGGTGGCCTGGCGCGGGATGCCGGGCCTGAGCCCGTGTCCGCCGACCCCCTGATGCCCGAGGATCTCTCCGACGAGCCCGAGCCGGAGCCCAGGTCCGAGACGGTGCCCGAACCGGAGCCCGAAGCCGAGCCCGAGCCAGAGCCCGAATCCGAATCCGAATCCGAGGCCGAGGCCGCGCTCGCGCCGGGAGAGGACTTCGAGCCGACACCCGAGCCAGAGCCTGTGACCCATCGGCCCGCGCGGAGCCGTCGCCGGCGGCCCGCCCCGGCGGGGCCGGCGGCCAGCGCCGGGGATGAAGCCGAATCCGAGCCCGAGGTCGAGCCGGCGGACGAGGCGGTCGCCAGCCCCGCGCCGCTGGACCCCGACTTCAACGCGGAGCCCAAGCCCCTGGCGGGGTCCGGCCAGGCGCCGCGCCACAAGGCCGCCGGCGGTCGCTCCTGGGCCGAGGAGCCCGAGAAGGAATCACCCGCGGACGAGGTGGCCGCGTTCGCCCAGGCGACCTCCGGGCTGAACGAGGCCACCCGCGTGGAGCCCTTCAACCCCGATCCGCCGCCGGCCAGCGAGAAGACCCTCATCTTCGGGCAGGGTGACCAGGAGGGCGCGCCCGAGCCAGCCTACCTGGTGATCGTGTCCGGGGATGAAGAGGGCCGCGAAGTGGAGATCACCCGGCCCGAGATCACGCTCGGACGGGGGCCGGACAACGATCTGGTGTTCCCGGACATCGCGTGCTCGCGCCGGCACGCGAAGATCGTGCAGGAGGGGGACGAGTACTTCGTCGAGGACATGGGCTCGGGCAACGGCACCCTGCTCAACGGAAAGAAGATCAAGCGCGCCAGGCTGGAGGAGGGCGATCGCGTCGAGATCGGCAACACGGCGGTCGAGTTCCACCTGCCACCGGCCGCGGCCTCCGCCGGGCGCGACGACGCCGAAGCCGACGAGTCCGACGAGGTGGACGAGGCGGACGCCGCCCCTCGCGCCCACGGGCGCACGACCATCACCGGCGCCGTCCTCCCGGAGAGCGCAGGCACGGCTGGTCCGCTGGCGCGCCTCCTGGCCGATCCGCGCCGGCGCCGGCTGGTCGTGGTCGGCGGAGGGGCCCTGGTCGGGCTGATCGTGATCATGATGATCGTGCGCCTGTTCATGCCCACGCCGCCCCGGGAGCCGACCCCGGAGGAGCTCGAGCGCAAGGCCCGCATGGAGGCCAAGCGCCAGCTCGATCTGCACATGGATGACGCCAAGGCCGCGGTCCAGGCCAAGAAGTGGCGCGAGGCGCTCGCCGCCGTGCAGGCGGCCGAGGAGATCGATCCCGAGCACCCCATGGTGGTGAGCTACAAGAGCAACATCCAGCTCGAGATGTCCTCGGCCAGCGCGATGTCCATGGCGCGCATGCACATGGAGTCCAAGGAGTGGGACAAGGCCATGGGTGCCTTGCAGGGCGTCTCGATGGAGAGCGAGCTCAAGGAGCAGGCCGCCGCGCTGAAGAAGGAACTCGATGCGCACCTGCTGGACGACATGCTCCTCCAGGGCCAGAAGATGATGGAGGCCAAGCAGTACAACCAGGCCATCCTCAAGTTCGACGAGGTGCTGCGCCACAGCCCCGGCAACGAGGAGGCGCTGGTGGCCAAGCGCATGGCGGAGGAGGCCGTGGACAAAGAGCAGCGGCGCCCGCCCGTCAACTCTGGCGGGAAGCGCCGCAGGCGGGTCACCAACCCGGAGCCGCGCCCCGGCGCTGGGCTGACCGGCCAGGCGCTGGCACTGTACAAGAACGGCGAGGTGGACCGGGCCATCGACAAGGCCGAGAACGGCGGCGCCTCGGGGGAGGAGCTGTCGCGGCTTCGCCAGTTCCAGACCGCCTACAGCAAGGCCATGGAGGCGGCCAAGAACTCGGGCCAGCCCGGCCAGGCGGTGGATGCCTTGCTCAAGGCCTACGCGCTGGACAAGAAGATCGCCGGCGGCCAGGGCGAGTACCGGCGAATCCTGTCCGAGAAGCTGGCCAAGGCTTACATGGTCAAGGGCGTGGACGCGCACACCGGCCGTCGGCTGCCCGAGGCGTACAAGGCCTACCGCTCCGCCCTGCAGTACGATTCCAGCCTGCCCAAGGTGAAGGAGCGGCTGGAGGATCTCAAGCGGGAGGCCAAGAAGCTGTATGAAGAGGCGTACGTGATCAAGTCCACGAATCAGGACGTGGCCATCGGCAAGCTCAAGACCGCCATCCAGATCGTCCCGCCCGACGAGATCTACTACGGCAAGGCCAAGAAGCTGCTCAACAGCCTCCAGGGAGAGGCCGACGGCGCTCCCGACAGCGGCGGAGAGGGCTTCTAGGCTCGTTCCCACGACCGCAGCCGCGTGTCTGTGCTGACACGCGCCGCTCCCGTTCTGTACCATCCGCGCTGCGCGCTCCAGCGGGGCTCCCGCCCGAGGTCGTGCGTTTCCAGGTGGTTCGCGCCCCTGCCCGCGTGCCATCGCCCCCGGGGACGCCTGGCACGGAAGTCGCAACTCCACCGGCCAGGTAACCAAGCCCCACCAGGGGCAGGAGGTCGGAGCCATGCTGCGTACTTCGTCTCGCTGGGTGTGGTTCGTGGTGCTGTGCGGGCTGCCGTTCGTGGCGTCGGCCTGCCAGCGGGAGGCGCCTCCGTCCGAGCCGGCGGACGCCGGCGCGGATCTGGCGGCCGCGGTCACCACCGACCTGGTCGCTGGACCGGCCGACGCCGGCGCCGCGGTGGAGCTCGCCCAGCCTGCCGTGCCGTCCGGGGAGCTGCCGGGCGAGAGCCCGCCGGAAGCGCCCGAGGGCGCGGCCCTCGAGTTCGCCTTCCCGCACGTGGATCCGGAGCCGGTCGATCACCTGGCGGCGGCGCGGTCCGCCCGGGAGCTCGGGGACCAGGCCGCGGCCATGCTGGAGCTCGAGAAGGCGCTGCACGACGATCCGGCCAACTTCACCGCCGCGTTGCTGCTCGGCCAGAGCGCGGCCGCCAGCGGGCGGCCCCAGCTGGCCACCGACGCCTGGCTGTTCGCGGCCGGGCTCCGGCCGGCCGAGGACGAGCCCTGGCTGGAGCTCGCCGGCCTGATGCTCGCCCGCGGCGATCTGGCCGAGGCTGAGCAGCTCGTCCGCAGGGCGCTGCTGCTCCGGCCCGAGCGCGCGCGCGGGCACAACCTGCTCGGGCGGATCTGGCTGGCGCGCTCGCACTGGGAGCGGGCCATCGCGGCCTTCGAGCGCGCCCTCGAGCTCGCCCCGGCCAGCCTGTATGCGCGCAACAACCTCGGCCTGGCGCTGCTGCGCAAGCGGGACTTCCAGCGTGCGGTGGAGGTGCTCCAGCCCCTGGGTGACCAGGACCGCGCGACCGCCTTCATGCTGAACAACCTGGGCCTGGCCTACGAGGGTCTCGGGCGCCTGCCGGACGCCTCGGCGACCTATCGCCAGGCCCTGGAGCGCGCGCCCGGCTACCTCAAGGCCAGGCTCAACCTGGCGCGCCTGACCGAGCTCGCCCAGCGCCTAGAGCCCGGCGAGGCCGGGGAATGATCCCGGCCAGGGCGGTGGCCTCCGCGGCGGGCCCGTAGTACGATGGGCCCGCGGTCGCTCCCCCCGGAGCGGCTGTCGGCCTGGGAGCGGCCATGGAAACCCCGAATCGAGCACCCTCGCACCCTCGTCGATCCTGGCTGGCCGGGCTGGAGAGAGGCCTGGTGGTCCTGGCGCTGTGCGTCCTGGTGGGCGGCCTGGTGTGCGTCGGCGTGCTGTTCTTCGTGCGCGCCGGCCTGCCGGACATCCGCGGCCTGGCCGACTACCGGCCGCCGCAGGTCAGCCGCCTGGTGGACGTCAAGGGACGGGTGGTGGCGGAACTGTTCGAGGAGAAGCGCACGCTGGTGGACCTGGCTCGCGTGCCCGCGCACGTGCGCCACGCCTTCCTGGCCGCCGAGGACGCCGACTTCTACAACCACCCGGGCATGGACTGGACGGGCATCGCCCGGGCGATGCTGAAGAACCTGCTGCAGGGCCGCCTGGCCCAGGGCGGCAGCACCATCACCCAGCAGGTGGCCAAGAACCTGGTGGTCGGCCCGGAGCGAACGATGTGGCGTAAGGTGCGCGAGCTGCTGGTCGCGCTCCGGCTCGAGTCCTTCCTGGGCAAGGACGACATCCTGTCGCTGTACCTGAACGAGATCTACTTCGGCCATAGCTGCTACGGCATCCAGGAGGCCAGCCGCTTCTACTTCGGCAAGGACGTGGCCGAGCTGGGCGCGGGCGAGGCCGCGGTGCTGGCCGCGCTGCCCAAGTCACCCACCTACTACTCGCCGATCAAGCACCCCGAGCACGCCCGGAAGCGCCGGGACTGGGTGCTCGGCCAGATGTCCGCCCACCATTGGTTGAGCCCCGAGGCGGCCGCGGCGGCCCAGGCCGCGCCCCTGGTGGTGGTTGGCCAGGCTCCGGACTTCTTCGAGCTGGCACCCTACTACGCCGAGCACTGCCGTCGAATGCTGGAGGAGCGCCTGGGCCGGGAGCGGCTCTACCAGGGCGCCTACCGGGTCGAGCTGGCCCTCGACCTCGATCAGCAGCGTCTGGCCCAGGCCGTGGTGGCGCGGGGGTTGCGCGCCGTCGATCGGAGGCACGGCTGGCGCGGTCCGCTGGGCCGGGTGGAGCAGGCGCACCTCGACGGCCTGCGCGCCAGGCTGCGCGCCGAGCTCGAGGCGGGCAAGGTCTGGACGCTGGTGCGTGTCGAGCGGGACAGCCAGGCGCCGCCCGAGCGCCGCTGGCGGGCGCGGGCCGTGGAGTCCGTGCCGGGAGCCTGGCTGCAGACGCCGGTGGTGGCCCTGACGGGAGAGGGGCCGGCGGCCGTGGCGCGGGTCGATCTCGGCTCGCGCGTGGTCGAGCTGACGCTGGATCAGGTGAGCTGGGCCCGCGCCTTCGCGCCCACGCGCGTCACCCCGGCGCCGACCTCGGTGCGCGAGGTGCTGGCGGTGGGCGACGTCGTCGAGGTGGAGCTCGGCCCTCAGGGCGCCGCCGGGCCGCTGGCCCGGCTCAGCCAGCCGCCGCTGGTCCAGGGCTCGCTGGTGGCCGTCGAACCCGCCACCCACCGGGTGCTGGCGCTGGTGGGCGGCAGCGACTTCCGCCTGTCCTCGCTGGTGCGCGCCGCTCAGAGCGTGCGCCAGCCGGGCTCTGCCTTCAAGCCCTTCGTGTACGCCAGCGCCCTGCAACAGCGCTTGATCACCCCTGCCAGCGTGCTGATGGACACGCCCGAGGTGTACCGCGAGAGCCTGCAGCGCAGCGCCTGGAAGCCGCAGAACTTCGAGCGCGTGTTCCTCGGTCCGGTGAGCGCCCGTTACGCGCTGGCGCACTCGATCAACACCGTGGCGGTGAAGCTGGCGTACGACGCCAAGCCGGAGAGCATCGTGCGGCTGGCGCAGGCGCTGGGCGTGCGCAGCAAGCTGCACCCCAACCTTTCGCTGGCCCTGGGCGCGTCCGAGGTCTCGCTGCTCGAGCTCACCAACGCCTACGCGGCCTTCGCCGACCAGGGGCGCGTGGCCGAGCCCGTCTTCATCACCCGCATCCTGGACGCCGCCGGGGCCGAGCTGCCGCTGGCGCCCGCCGACAGCCACCAGGCGCTCTCGCCGGCCGAAGCCTACGTGCTGACCTCGATGCTGCGCGCGGTGATCGAGGAGGGCACGGGCCAGCGCGCGCGCGCCCTCGGGCGTCCACTGGCGGGCAAGACCGGGACCGCCAACGAGCACCGGGACGCCTGGTTCGTGGGGTACTGCCCGGAGCTGGCCGTCGGGGTGTGGGTGGGCTTCGACGATCACTCCCCGCTCGGGGGGTGGGCCCAGGGCGCCGCCGCCGCCCTGCCTGCCTGGATCGAGTTCGTCGGGGGGGCGTTGCGCGATACCCCGCCCCGCGAGTTCTCCGTCCCCGGCGACGTGCTGTTCGTGCGGGTCGATCCGCAGAACGGTCTGCTGGCCCCGCCGGGCATGGTCGGGGCGCGTTTCGAGCCGTTCATCGAGGGAACCGAGCCACGCGCGCTGTCCGCCCGCGTGGTGGAGGGACAACCGGAGGGCGAGGACGGGCCGAGCCCGCTTCCGCTGCCGACCGACCGGCTGCCCAAGGAGCTATTCCAGTGAGAGCGAGCCTCTGCCTGTACGCAGCGCTCCTCGCCTGGCTGCCGGCCAGCGCCAGGACCGGCGCCGAGGCGCCGGCCTTGCAGCGGGTGGCCGACGAGCTCGGAGCGCAGCTCGCAGCCCGCCTGCAGGCCGAGACCCTGGACGCCCCCGTGGTGGCGCTGGTGGTGGCCGGAGACGCCTCGGTCCTGGGCCAGGCTGGCCGGCTGGCCCAGGAGCTGGAGCGCCTGCTCGTCTTCCGCCTGTCGGCGCGGCCCGCGGTCCTGCGCGTGGAGCCGGTGTCCGCGGAGGCCGGAGAGGCGGGCCTGGAGCGCGCCCGGGCGGCCGGAGCGAGCTGGGTGTTGCGCTGCGCCGTGGGCACCTCGGGCGCCAAGCTGGTCGCCACCTGCGACCTGGTGCCGCTGCACACGCCCTTCTGGGACAGGCTGGTCGATCCCCTGCCGCGCGGCGCGTTGCACCACGTGTTCGCCGGCGCCGAGATCGACGACGAGGTGCGCCTGCTCCTGGGGCTCACGCGGGCGCCGCCGCCCCTGGGGAGCTGGCACCTGGAGGAGGTGCTGGTCGTTCCGCGGCGGATCCTGGACGCGGGCCTGGGGGATCTCGACGGCGTGTCGGGCGGAGAGCTGGTCGTGTTGTACGAGGACGCCCTGGAAGTATTCAGCCTGCAGACGGGCCGCGCCCGGCGCCTGACCACGTACGGCCTGGGCGGTGTGCCGGCCGAACCGGTGCGCACCCGCGATCCCTCCGGCAGCCTGGTGGTCGTGGACTTCAACCGGGACGGCCGCTACGAGGTGCTGTTCAAGCTGTTCGGCCGCCGCTGGGGGGAGCTGCTCACCTGGAGCGGCGCGAAGCTCGTGCCGATCAGGCGACTGGCCCGCCTGCCGCTGTGCCTGGTGCAGCTCGAGCGCCGGCCGACGCTGCTCACGGCCGTGCCCGAGGCGGGCACCAACCGGTTGGCTCCAGAGCTGGAGCTCGCCGACATCAACTCGGAGGCAGGCCGGGCCTTGACGCTGCCCGGACCGTTCGTCGCCTTGCGCTGCCACCAGGCCGAGGACGGAAGCCTGACCATCGCCCTGGTGGATGGCGCCCGCGCAGTGCAGCGGCTCTCGCTGGGCGGCCAGCTCGAACCCGTGACCGCCGACGCCGGCGCGGGCATGGCGCTCGTGGACCTGGACATGGATGGAGATCCGGAGAGCGTGCTCTCCGAGCCGGTCTGGCCGGGCGAGCCTGATGGCGTGCGCGTCCTGGCGAGCGTCCGCGGCGGTGGACAACCGCTGTGGCGCTCGCGGGACATCATCGGGTCCATCGTGGCGATCAGCGGTGGCGATCCGCGCGGGGATGGAAAGCAGCAGGCCGTGCTGGTGTCGGTCGAGCCCGGCGGGCAGGCCAGCCGCGTGTACCTGCTGGGGCGTTGAGCGCGGACGGTGCGGGAGGCGAGCATGCAGGCGCATTCTGGGTTTCACTGGGCGCTGATCCTGTCGGCGTGTGTGGCGCTGGGCGCGTCCGCGGCGGCGGCAGCTTCCCGCAAGCCCTACGGCGGCACGGTGGTCCTGCCTCGCCTGGAGGAGCTGACCACCACCGATCCCGCCAGGCTGGAGACGGATCTCGAGCTCGAGGTGGCCCGGCAGCTGCACGAGACGCTCCTGCGTTGCCCGGCGCAGGGCGCGCTGCAACCCGGCCTGGCCATCGCCGCGCCGCGGGTGTCGGACGACGGGCTGGAGGTGACCGTGCAGCTCCGTCCCGACGCCGTCTTCCAGGATGGCACGGCGGTGACGGCCGAGGAGCTGGTGGCTGCCTGGGAGCGCTTGCTGCGACCCGAGACCGGCTCGCGCCACTGGTGGCTGCTGGCCCCCGTGCGCGGCGCGCTCGGCTTCAGGCGCGGCAAGCTCAACCGCGTCACCGGGCTCGAACGGGTGAACCGGCTGAGCGTGAGGCTGCGCCTCGAGGCACCCATGCCTGGCTTCCTGGGGGCGCTGTGCGCTGTGCCGACCGCGCCGTTGCCGCTGCGAGTCCTGCAGCGCACGGGCGACCCCGCCGCTCACCCAGTCGGCAGCGGCCCGTTCCAGCTGGCCGAGGCGGCCGCCGACGGCGGCCTGGGCCTGCGCCCCTTCACAGGGCACTGGCGAGGGCGACCTTTCCTCGACAGCCTGGCCTTCCAGCCCTTCGCCAGCCACCGCGACGCCGCCCTGGCGTTCGAGCTCGGCCGCGTGCACCTGCTGCGCGAGGCGCCCCTGCAGCGGCGGACGGGCCAGGCCTTCGAGGGTTCCATGGCCGCGCAGGTCGCCTTCCTGGTCATCCAGCGCGGGCGGCTGCAGGGCGCGCCCGAGGGACTCCGTCAGGCCATCGAGGCCGCGCTCGACCGGCGCTCGCTGGCCGAGTACCTGCTCGGTGACGCGGGCCGACCGACCGACGAGGCGCTGAGCCTGGAGGCGGGCGAGCCAGCCCCGGTCCGCACCGACCTGCCCGCCGCGCGCGCCTACTTCCAGAAGCTGACCCTGCAGCGCCTGGGCATGCCGGTCATGCTCGAGTTCCTGGTGCGCGCCTGGCGGCCGCTCGAGCGGGCCGTGGCCGAGCGCGTGCAGGTCAACCTGCTGGACGCGGGCGTGTCCGTGGCGGTCGTGCCGCTGGAGCGCGAGGCGTACGCCGGGCGGCTGGCCGAGGGGCGGTACGATCTGCGGCTGGAGACGCCGCTGCCGCTGGTGCGCGATCCCGAGCTCCAGCTGATCGGGCTGGTGGCCCAGGCCCAGGGCGACGAGGCCGTGGCGGACGTGCTGCGCACCACCGCCGGCATGCCCGGCGGCCCCAGCCGCGCGGGCCTGATCCGCGAGCGAGCCCGCCACCCGCGACTGCTGCCCGACTGGGTGCCTCTGTTCGTGTACGGACCGCGCGAGGCCCGGCACCCCGCCTTGCGAGACCTGCAGCGCGATGCCAGCGGCAGCCTCGACTGGGCCGACGCCTGGCTGGCGGAGTGAGGGGAGGGGAGCACGTGCGACTCGGCGTCAAACTCTCCCTCGCCTTCCTGGCCGTGGCGCTGATCCCGGCGGGTGGCATCCTGTTCTCCACCTGGAGCTCGCTGGCCGAGCGCTTCGACGAAGAGCACCAGAGGCGCCTGGACGGCATCCACGCCGGCCTGCTGGACGAGGTGGCGCGCATGGGCGAGCGGCTGCAGGCCAAGCTCCAGGCCCTGGGCGAGACCGAGGAGGTCGAGCGCATCCTGGTGGACATGGTGCGCGGCCAGCTCGATCGGCGCGCGCTGGTGCCGCGGGCGGCGGCCTGGATGCGCACCTACGAGCTCGATCTCCTCAGCCTGCTGGACAGCGGCGGCACGGTGCTGTCTTGCGGCCACCTGCCCGCCCGCTACGGCGGCGTCGACCCGGCCTCGGTCAGCCTGGCCAGCGAGGAGAGTCCGCGGCCGCAGGTCATCCCGGCGCAGGTGCTGCGCCAGGGGACGATCCGGGAGGTGCTGGCCATCGCCCTGGGGCACCGACGGAGGTTCAACGAGGCGGAGGTGCTGGTGGTGGGCGGCACCATCCTGGACGAGGGCTTCGCCACGCACCTGGAGAAACTGTCGGGCGCCGCGATTCGCATCGTGGACGCCGCGGGCAAGCCCGTGGCCCTGGGCGCGTCCGCCGGACAGGTCGGGCCGGGCGCCTGGCAAGCCGGGCCCGGGATGCGGCGCGTGGCGCTCTCGTCCGCCTTCGTGGAGGTGAGCGTCTCCCGGGCCGAGCTCGAGGCTGCCCAGCAGCGCTTCGCCATCGCGTCGGCCCTGGCGGCCGGCGCCTCGGTGCTGCTGTCCTTCCTGCTGGGGTTGGTGTGGGCGCGGCGCATCACCCGTCCCGTCCAGGCCCTGGTGGGCGGCGCCCGGGCCGTGGCGAGGGGCGAGCTCGAGTCGAGGGTCGAGGGCACGTACCAGGCGGAGATGGGGGAGCTCGTGCGGGCCTTCAACCGCATGATGGAGGAGCTGTCCACCTACCAGCGGCGGCTGATCCGCGCGGAGCGAGTGGCCGCGTGGCAGGAGATCGCGCGGCGCATCGCCCACGAGATCAAGAACCCCCTGTCCCCGATCCAGGTGTCCATCGAGACCATGCGCAAGGCCTACTCGTCGAACCACCCCGACTTCGCCGAGATCTTCGAGGAGTCCACCCAGGCCATCCAGGAAGAGGTGGCGGCGCTCAAGCGCATCGTCACGGAGTTCTCGGAGTTCGCGCGCATGCCCAAGCCCAGCCCGGTCCGGCAGCCCCTCCACCCGGTAGTGGAGTGCGCGGTGAGCCTCTACCGCAACCAGGCCGCCGGGGTGGAGCTGCTCTACGAGCCGGCCGCGGAGTTGCCCGAGCTGCCCATCGATCGCGAGCAGCTCGGGCGCGTGCTGGGGAACGTGTTGACCAACGCGGTGCAGGCCATCACGCCGCCCGGGCGGGTCGTGGTCAGCACGGCCCGCGAGGGAGACGGCGTCGTCATTCGCATCAGCGACACGGGGCGCGGCATGTCACCCGAGGTGCTGGCCAAGGTGTTCACGCCTTACTTCACCACGCGGCAAGACGGCACCGGCCTGGGGCTGGCCATCGTGCAACGCATCCTCGAGGAGCACGGCGGCAACATCGAGATCGAATCGCAGGTCGGACGCGGCAGCGTGGTCAGCATCCTGCTGCCCCTCGAGTCGCCAGCCGATCACCCGAGCACGAGCTGATGCGCGACGCGCACTTTTTTTGTTTGCATGCGCGCGGTTCTGCTATCATGTGCCAGGCCACGAAGACAGGCCGACGAACAACGGGAAGGGAGGAAGACCGATGCCGTGCTGCCAGCCGAAGAAGAAGGTGATCAAGAAGAAGGTCGTGCGCAAGGCCGCCAAGAAGCCCGGGAAGAAGGCCGCCAAGAAGAAGGCCAAGAAGGTCGTGCGCAAGCCCGCCAAGAAGGCCAAGAAGGCCAAGAAGCGGGGCAAGAAGTAGCTCCGGCGGGTTCGTGTTCGCGGGCCCAGGCTAGCTCAAGCGCCACGAAGACAGGGGCGTGAAGAAGGCCAGACCGGATGATTCGAGTTTCGGGCCCCGCGAGGCGCCTCGATCCGCAAGGATCGGGGCGCTTCGTGTTTTCGGCCGGTTGATCTCCGATGCAGTTCGTGCGAAGAAACCCTCGGCGCAGATCGTCGAACCGCAGCGAGCGCGGGAGCTGAGCATGAGACGGCAGGTGTGCCTCTGGGCCGGGCTGATCGCCTTGAGCTGGTCGGCGACCGTCGCGGGCGCCGGACCGTTCCCCTGGGCGCGGGTGCCCGACGTGCGCGTCGACGACTTCCGGCCCGACTTCCTGGAGCGGGTGGCCAGGCGCCTCGAGAGCCTGCCCTGCTACGGCCGCTGCCAGGGGTCGATCGCCGCCTGCCTGCAGATCGTGCCGGTCCATCCCACCGCGGCGCGGCTGGCGCGTGATGTGCTGCTGCTGATGGCCCAGGAGTCCACCGACGCGGACGTGGTCAAGTGGATCGAGACCCGACGTGCCATGGCGCACCCCAAGCCCGAGGATATGCGCGACTTCCAGCTGGATGGGCAGAAGCCACTCGGACCGGCGGACGCGCCCGTCGTGGTGGTCGAGTTCTCGGACTTCGAGTGCCCGTTCTGCTCGCAGATCGTGCCGATCCTCGAGCAACTGGCGCGGACGCACGGCAAGGTCAGGCTGTACGCCAAGCAGTTCCCGATCAAGGGCCATGCCCATGCGCTGGGAGCCGCCAAGGCATGCGTGGCCTCCGATCGCTTCGGGAAGTTCTGGGAGTACTGTCCGCGGCTGTGGGAGCTGCGCGCCGACCTGTCCGAGGAGAGGCTGGTCAAGCTGGCCGTCGAGCTGGGCATGGAAGCGGCGGCCTTCCGCGCGGCCATGGGCTCCGAGGAGGTGCTCAACCGCATCGCCGACGAGAAGCTCGAGGGGCTGAAGAACCGCGTCCAGGGCACTCCGGCCATCTTCGTCAACGGCAAGGAGTTCCTGCTGCAGCCCTCCCCCCGGTTGCTCAAGGATCGCATCGACGAGGAGCTGGACATCCTGCAGGGCCGGGACTGACCCCGGCCGCGGCTCACTTGACCGGCGTGGCCTTGAGCGCCGCCTTGCCGTTCTTCACGTAGACCTGGAAGCGGACCGACGCGCAGCGGTAGCGCGACTTGAGCTCGGCGGTGTTCGCCTTGAGCTTCTCGGCGAACTTCTCGTACGTCAGCCCGGCCGTCGGTTCGCCGCACTGCTTCTTGGTCTGCAGGAAGAGCTCGAAGGTCTCCTTGAAGTGGGCATCCTCGGAGCCGGCTCCGCCGCCCAGCCCCGAGATGGCCGCCGACCTGGGCGGCGGCAAGGCCACGCCGCCACGCGACGGCTCGGCCGAGGCCGAGTCGGAGGCTTGCTTGAGCAGCTCGTCCGGGATCTGGGCCACCACGGTGGCGTCGGGACGGTAGTCGGAGGAACGCACGTCCTCCTCCTCCTCGCCGCCGTCGAGCTGACCCATCTGGCTGGGGTCGAAGGCCATCGGGGCGGTGGTGGGAGGCGGCACCGCCGTGCGCGCTGCCGGGGCGGGGCGCGGCGGTGGGGGGGGCAAGTCCGGCCGGAAGGCCGCGGGTGGCGGCGCCTGGGACACCTCGCTGGTCGCGTCTTCGTCCCCCTCAGGACCGCCGAAGAAGTTGGCCAGGTCGGTGGGCATGGATACGCGGGGGCCCTTGCCTCCGCCCTCGGCCGTGGGCACCGGTCGGGGCGGCGCGGCCGCGGGCACGGGCCGCGGTGGCGTCTCGACCGGGGGCGGCGCCACGGGGCGCGGGGCGGGTCGCGCGGGTTCGGGCATCGGCGCCCTCATGATCTGCTCCAGATCCCCGGTGCTCATCTCGGGCGCCGGGGTGGGCTGGGCCGGGGCCTTGCCGAGGATCTGGGAGACGGTGGCGGCGGGCCTGACCGGACTCGCTCCCCTGCCCTGGTCTGCCAGCCGCTTGAGGTTGCGCGCCAGCTCCTGGTAGGTGCCGGTGAAGCCGTCCTCGTCGAGCATGTAGCCGCTCTGCTCCTGCATCAGGTTCATGGCATCGAGCAGCCGCTGGGCCTGGTTGTCCTTCTTCGAGCCGCCGAGCAGGAACGCCAGGGCCAGCCCGAGGATCAGCAGGGCGCCAGCGCCGTAGAGGATCTTCGCCTGGGCCTCATGGAAGGCCGCGAGCTGGGTCGCCACGGGCGCCACCACCGCCAGGTGGATCTCATCCGAGTCGGACGGCAGGCGCAGGCTGCGCGCCAGGAAGGCCTGGTTGGTCAGGTCGGCGAACATCGGCAAGGGCTCGGTGGGGTTGCCAAAGGCTATCGGCGCGTCCGCGTTCAACAGCGGCGCCAGCGCCGCCGTGGTGGCCTCGTCCAGGGTCGAGGCATAGGGCTTCTGCCGCAGGAAGATGGCCACCTCGAGGCCCACGTAGCTCCCCAGCAGCTTGAGGTCGTCCACGGTGATCTCGCGCTGGGACACCAGGCAGCCGGCGATCTTGCCGCGCTCGTCGAGCAGGGGCGCGGCCGCCATCTGCTGCAGCTTGCCGTCCAGCTCCAGGATGCCGTCGCGGCTGACGCCCTGGAGGCACTCGGCCACCGGCGGCAGGCCACGCATGCTCTGCAACTTGGCCTCGCCGGGTGCCTGGACCAGCAGGCGGCCGTCGGGCCCGAGCAGCTCGAGCGCGGGGATCTTGAGCTTCGCCTGGAGATCGTTGACCAGGGGCTGGAGCTGCTCCTGGGCCGGTTTCAGGGCCTGGGCGAGGGCGTCGTCTGCCAGGCCCTCGCTCGCCGGCAGCTTCCCGAGCGCCGCGCCCAGGGCTTCGTTACGGCTCTCCGTGCTCAACTTCTGCAGGAGGGCGAAGGCCGAGGTGCGCAGGCCATCGAGCACCGCGTTCTCACCGGTCGCCAGGCGGGCCTTGGCCATGGCCGGCAGCTGGGCCGCGGGGAGCGCGCCCAGGCCAAACATGGCGCCGCCCGCCGCAAGGCCCACCAGGAGCACGACGATGATGATTGCCTTGATTCGTCCCATGTGAAGAACCCTTCTCCCCTCCGCCGGCGGCGGCTCTACTCGGTCTCGATCTCGATCTCGGGCTCCACGTCCTTGAAGGCCGGCTCCGCCTCTGGCTTCTTGGGCTTGTCAGGCTTGGACTTGGGTTTGGGCTTGTCGGCCTCGGCCGGCTTGGGCTTGTCGGCCGCGACCGGCTTGGGCTTGTCGGCCTCGACCGGCTTGGGCTTGTCGGCCTCGGCCGGCCTGGGCTTGTCGGCCGCGACGGGTTTGGGCTTGTCGGCCGCGACGGGTTTGGGCTTGTCGGCCGCGACCGGTTTTGGCTTGTCGACCTCGACCGGTCTGGGCTTGTCGGCCTCGGCCGGCGCGGGCTTGGCCTCCTCGGGCGCCTGCCCGCTGGGTCGGTCGCCCTCGACGGCCGGGCCGGCGGCTTGACCCGCGGCCAGCTCGAGGCGTGCGGTGCCGAGGTTGATGATCTCGACTTCGCGCTCGAGCTGCCAGGCGCCACCCACGTACACCCGGGCGGTGTACGTGCCGGCCGGCACGTTGGTGAAGGCGAACTTGTCGCCGTCCTCGACCCGGGTCAGCAGGGGGCTCGGGGCGACCACGATGCGGGCCTGCATGAACGGGTAGCTCTCGCAGGTCAGCTCGTGCGTCCCCGGCAGATCGAGGGTGAGCTGCTTGGCCTCGCCGGCGTCCAGCTTCTCCAGGCCCAGGGGCTCCGGGCCGCCCGCGGCCTTGCAGCGGTACACGCGGTCATCGAGGTTCCTGAGCAGCACCCTGCTGCCCTTGGGGACGACCAGCGTGGCAGGCCAGATGCCGTAGCCCTCGAAGCGTAGCTCGGGCGGCGCGGCCGTGGCATCGAGCTTGATCTCGGCCGCGGCAGACCCCTCGAGGACCACGGACGGGATCTCCCGGGCGGCCGAGGGCGCGGGGATCGGGCCCAAGCGCCAGAAGCAGGTCGCGGCCTGGTCGGTCGGGGTGGGCGCGGGCGCAGGCAAGACCACGGTCCCGCGCAGGTTGCCTCCGGCCAAGGAGAGGGCCGGCCAGATCACACACACGGCCACCACCAGCAAGGCTTCCGGTCGTCTCATCGGACACCTTCCGTCTCTGCGCCCAGCGGGCAGACCGCCATCCGCCAGGACACAATAGGCAAATCATGGTCAGATGTCAACCAATTGTAAACAAGGAGGTTTTTCGCGCCGGTGGGGCCCGCGGTTGACTCGCGGGACAGGCCCAGGTAGACCCGCATTCTATGCCTCTTCTCTGGAGAGACTGGCTGGCGCTCGCCAGGCCGCGGCACTGGGTGAAGAACCTCTTCGTCCTGGCCCCCCTGCTGTTCGCGCGACACCTGTTCGACTGGGACCTGTGGCTGCGGGCCCTGGCCGCCGCGGCGCTGTTCAGCGCCATGTCCTCCGCGGTGTACGCCTTCAACGATGCCCTGGACGTCGAGCGGGATCGGTCCCACCCCCTCAAGCGCGGCCGGCCGATCGCCGCGGGTCGCATCTCGGTGCGCACGGCCTTCGTCGCCGCTGGGGGGCTGGCCCTGGCCGCCGTCCTGGCGGGGCTCTCCCTGGGAGCCGGGTTCGTCCTGGTCGGTCTCGGGTACCTCGGGCTCAACGCGATCTACTCCCTCTGGCTCAAGCGGGTCGCCTTCTTGGACGTGGCGTGCATCGCCACGGGCTTCCTGCTGCGGGTCGTGGGTGGGGCGCTGGCCATCGAGGCGGCGATCTCCGCCTGGGTGGTGGTCTGCACCTTCGGCCTGGCCAGCTTGCTGGGCCTGGGCAAGCGACGCCACGAGCTGGTGAGCCTCGGGGACAGCTCGGTCGACACGCGGCCCGCGCTGCTGGGCTACTCGCGCAGATCGTTGCGGGTGGCGGAGTGGGTGCTGGTGGTGGTGACCGTGGCGGCCTACGCCGCCTACACCCTCGCGCCAGGCACGCTGGCGAAGTTCGGGCACGCCCGCCTGCTCCTGACGGTGCCCTTCCCCCTGGCCGGGATGTTGCGCTACCTGCAGCTCGTGGAGACGCGCCGCGATGCCTCCCCCACGGAGGCGCTGGTCACCGATCTGCCCACCTGGTTGAACCTGGCCGCCTGGGTGGTGGCCGTGGTGATCGCCCTCTACGGCTGAAGCCGGCAGGTGTGCGCGGCGAGCAGCCGTCCGGCGGGGAAGCTGCGCAGCCGCGCTGCGCCCGCCTCGAGCTCGAGGTAGCTGCCGCCCGCGCGGGCCTGCCCGGGGTTGGCCAGCAGCCCTTCGGGCCAGGGCTCGAGCAGCCCCACGTGGGTGTGGGCGAACAGCACCGTGTCCAGCCCCCCGGCCCGGAGCGCCCGCAGGGCCCTGCGGCGCAGCCAGGTGGCCTCGCCCGTGCGGCCGGGCCACCTCCCCCGCCGGCTCGCGGCGGCGAAGGACAGGGCGAAGCGAAACAGGGCCGACTCGGGCAGCCAGCGATCGCGCAGTTGGCGCACGGGCGTGGACTGCAGCGCGGCCCGCAGCAGGCGGGTCCCCAGATCGAACGGGCTCATGCGGTCGCCGTGCAGCAGCCAGCAGCGCTGGCCTGCCAGCTCGAGGGCGGCCGGGCCGGAGTGCAGGCGCGCTCCCCGCAGGCCGGTGGCCGTGGCGGGCAGGTCGAAGTCGTGGTTGCCCTCGAAGACGTGCAGCCCGGGCAGCCCTTCCAGGGCCTCCAGGAAGGGGGCGTACTCGGCCAGGGCCGCGCGGTTCGGACCGGCCAGGTACTCGAACATGTCCCCCAGCAGCACCAGGCCGGCGAGCTGCCCGCGCTCTGCCGCGAGGAAGCGCACCAGCTCGGCCTGGGCCGGATCCGCCCGGCCGCGCAGGTGGGCGTCGGCCAGCACGAGCACGCGCCCGGTGCTCATGGCGCCTCGCCCGGCAGGCGGCGGAAGGCCAGCCGGGTGACCGGGATGCCCTGGCGGGCGCAGCGGCGCCCGCGGTGGGAGAGCACCCCACCCAGCTCCTCGGCCAGGAAGTGCTCGGCGTCCAGGGGCGCGAAGACCGGGTGAGCTCCGAAGGCGGCCGTGGCCTCGTCGGCCAGGGCGGGCACGTCGGTCTGGAAGTAGAGCCAGCCACCCGGCCGGAGCAGGGCGGCCAGCAGGCCGACCGTCTCGAGCTGCACCAGGCGGCGTTTGTGGTGGCGTTTCTTCCACCAGGGGTCGGGGTGGAGGATGGTGAAGCCGGTCACGCTGCCGGGCGGGAACAGATCGGGCAGATCCTGCTGCAGGTCGCACCACACCGCCCGCAGGTTGGGTAGCGCATGCCGCGTGATCTCCTCACGCAGGTGGGCGATCCACTTGCGCCGGGCCTCGAGGGCCAGGAAGTCGGTGCCGGGCAGCAGCCGGGCGCGCTCCAGGACGAAGGCGCCGCGTCCGCATCCGAGATCCACCTCGAGCGGTGCGCGGCGGCCGAACTCCGCGGCCCAGTCGGCGGGCGGAGGCGCGGTGTCTCCGATCGCGATGCGGCGCTTGAGCGACAGCATGCCTGCTCCTGGCCGCGTTGTAGCGACCGCCGGTCGTGCCTGTCAAGGTCCGCGCCCCTCGGTCGGCTGTCCTAGGGCGTTCGTCCTAGGTCGCTCGGCCTAGAACGCCTGCCCGATTGTCGCAGCGCGGGTCGGGCGGTACCTTGGGAGCCGAGACGAACCCCGGGGCGTTCTTTGGGCAGGGTCGGAACGGAGCAGGCCGGAGACGGCCAGGAGGACGCCATGCTCACGAGGCACCGTCGGGGTCAGGGCATGACCGAGTACATCATCATCGTCGCGCTCATCGCCATCGCCGCGATCGGCGTCGTGTCGCTGTTCGGCGACAACATCCGCCTGCTGTTCGCCACCTCGACGAACTCGCTGGCGGGCAACGAGAACGCCAAGACCAACACCAAGCAGGCGACCAAGAAGCTGACTCGCCACAAGAGCCTGAAGGACTACGCCGAGGGCAACAAGCCCGGCTGACGGGAGGAGGGGGAGGAGGACCGCGGGTCAGGCGCCTGCGCGCGCCAGGCGCGCGGCCAGCAGCTCGTAGTTGAAGTTGACCACCTTGAAGCGCGCGCTGCCCTTCTCCTTGGCCACGAGCTCCTCGATGGCCTCCAGCGGTTTGCGCGAGTGCATCTTGTCCAGGGCGAAGATGATCGCGAAGCGCACGTTCTCGTTCTGATCGCCGAGCAGCCCGATGAGCGGGTCCAGGGCCTTCTTGTCGCCCAGCCGGCCGAGCTCGTAGGCGGCCTTCTCGCGCACCGGCACCGCGGGATCCTTCAGCTTGCCGATCCAGCAGTCCACGCTGTCCTTGCAAGCCGCGTAGGTCTCCAGGCGCTTGATCGTGTCCTGGTAGGCCGGGCTGAGGATGTTCTCCTTCTGCGCCTCGGACAGCTCCTTGATCTTGGGGAGCGCCACGTCGGTGCCCAGGTTGCCGACAGCCTCGATCAGCGGCACGCGGTTGCGCGGATGCTCGCCCTTCTCGATGTACTTCCACATGGAGTCGATGGCGGCGCGGTCGGACATGAGGTTGAGGGCGTTGGCGCACACGGTGCGCACGTCCCAAAACTCCTTCTCCAGGAACTTGACCACCACGGGCACGCCGCGCGGATCGCCGATGGAGCCGAGCGAGTTGATGACGCGGGTCATGACCAGCATCTGGTTCGTCTCGGCCTCCCACTTCATGACCTTGTCTGACAGCTTGAGCAGGGGCTCGACCGCCAGCGGGCTGCCGATGTCGCCCAGCACCTTGGCCGCGTTGCTCTCCAGGGCGCCCGCCAGCACCTCGGGGTTCTCCTCGGTGATGCGCTTGGCGTCGGGGTTCTCTCCGTTCATGGTCTTGACCAGGAGATCGACGGCGGGCTCGCCGATGCGCACCAGGGCCAGGCCCGCGTGGGCGAAGAACATGGCCTTCTCCTGGTAGAGCGCCTCGACCAGGGCGGGCACCGACTTCGGATCGGCGATCTCGCCGAGCGCGAACACAGCGTTGGCGCGGATGATCTGGTGAGCGCTCTTGTCCTTGAGGATGGACAGCAGCTCGTCCGTGGCCTCGGTCGCCTTGAGCACGCCGAGCGACCGCATGGCCGACCGCCGGACGTTCTCTTCCTTGGTGGACCGCATCAGCCGCAGCAGCGGCTCCACCGCCTGTTTGTCGCCGAGCAGGGCGAGCGCGGAGGCGATCTTCTGGTTGGCCCGGTTGGTGGCCTTGGCCTTCTTGCCGTCCTTGTCGGGCCCGGTGGTGTAGTCCAGGGCCTCGAGCATCGGCTTGAGGGCCTCCTTGTACTGCCACTTGCCGAAGATCTCGGCGATGTTCTCGCGGTTCTTGGGGTTGTCCGCGGACGCCTTGAACACCTCGAGCAGCCTGGGCGCCGCCTTGACGTCACCGAGCGCCTTGAGTTCCTCGATGGCCCGCTCCTGCTGCTCGGCATCCGCGAGCGCCTCTGCCCAGCACCCGGGATCCTGCCCAGGCTTGCACTTCTTCTGGCAGCCCGCCAGGCCGAGCGCCAGGACCGCCACCGCGACGACGCCGATTCGGAACAGCCTCATGAAGGACCCCCTGTCGAAGGGTTCGTGGTCGATCTTCCGATTATGGAATCAGGGAATACATCTGGCCAGGCGGGTGAGTCAACAGGAAAAAAATCTTGAGACGACCGGCGCCCTGTGGTAAACACGATCTCCTGGATGGTGCGCCATTTGTGGAATCCGGTCCGGACCCGGACCGCGGCCGTGGCCCTGCTGATCGCCTTGTGGGCGGCGGGGGGGGCCCCGGCCCGGGTGGCGGCCGCGCCGGAGGAGGACAAGGTCGCCTTCCTGGCGCTCAAGCTCAAGGACGCCTCGAGTTTCAAGATCCGGCTGAAGGCGGCGGTCATGCTGGGCCGCCTGGCGGACGCCCGCGCCGTGGAGCCCCTGGTGCGGGCCCTGCGGGACGAGAGCTACGTGGTGAGGGGCGCCGCCGCGCGCGCGCTCGGCAACCTGGGGCTGCCGATGGCCGCCGGTTCGGTGGAGTCCATCTTCAAGCTGGTGGACGACGAGGAGCCGTTCGTCCAGCAGGAGGCCCGTCAGGCGCTGATGCGCCTGGTGGGCGACGAGTCCCTGGACCAGTTCGTCTCCGTGCTGCAGGGCGATCGGCCCAACGCGCGCATGACCGCGGTCCAGGTGCTGGCCACCCGCGAGGCGCCCGCCGCACGCGACGCCTTGCTGCTGGCCCTGGGCGACGAGGACGAGGAGGTCCGGGCCGAGGCCGTGCTGGCGATCCAGCGGCTCGAGCGCTCCCAGTTGCTCGCCCTGCTGCGCCTCGGCCTGGCCCGCAAGGACGCCTACCGGGTCCAGGCCGCCGCGGCCCAGATGATCGGCGAGCTCAAGATGACCGAGGCGATGAGCGATCTGTCGGGCCTGCTGGTGGCGGACGACGCGGTGCCCGAGGTCAAGAAGGAGGCCGCCCGGGCCCTGACCGGCATGAAGCAGCTCCTGGACGTGCCCGCCCTGGTGGCGCAGCTCCAGTCGGCCGATCGGCGGGTCCAGAGCCAGGCCATCCAGCTGCTCGGCCTGCACGGTGGACGCGAGTCGGTGGACGCCCTGCTGAACCTCCTCAAGCACGAGGACCCGTTCGTGCGCCAGCGCGCCGTGTTCGCGCTGGGCGACGCCGGCGACTCGCGCGCCATCCCCGCCCTCGAGTACCTGCTGAAGAACGAAACCGATGCCCGCTTCCGGCAGCTCATCGAACGCACGCTGCGCAAGCTGCGTCCCTGACCGCTCGTCGCCCTGCAGAGCGGGGCGCCTGTCGGCTACTTCTTGATCTTCAGGCGGCGGGCCAGGTCGAACAGGCGGCCGCTGGTCAGCGCCTCGAGGTGGGCCCGGTAGCCCTTGTCCTCCTTGCGCGCCTTGCCCATGCGGGCTTCGACCAGCGCGTCGACCATCTTGTCGCGACCGCCGAACTTGGCCTGGATGGTCTTCTCGCGCTCCAGCAGGCTGATCAGCTTGCGGTTGCTCTGGGCCTTGAGCAGCTTCTTGAACTGCTCCTTGGTCGTTTCGGCCGGCCGCTTGAGCAGCGCCAGCAGCTCCTCGATCAGCTTGTCCTTGGAGCCGAACTTGTCCTTGACCAACTGCAACGGGCTCTTCTTCATGGCGTCACCTCACCAAGCTCCGGGCCGACGGTCCTCCGTCGACGCGGGCGCTCCGGATAACATATCCCCCGGGGAGGTGCAAGGAAAAAGAGCCCTTGCGCGTGGCTTGTCCGGTCCGTCGAAGCCGGGTAGCATGCGGCTGATGGCCTGCACCCCCCGCCCGTGCCTGACCGCGCTGCGCCTCGCCCTGGGGCTGGCGCTGCTCCTGGGGGGCCTCGCCGCGCGCGCGGACGAGGCCCGGGCGGCCCCGCCCGAGGTCAGCCGCGACGGGGCGGTGGTGTGGCCTCGGGTCGGGCAGGCGGCGCTGCTGGACGGCCCGGCCTGCCCGGGAGAGCCCCGGGCGCGGGGCGAGCTGGTCCCCGGCCTGGTGCCGGACGACCTGCGCCTCGAGCTGCGCGAGCGCTTCCCCGAGCTGCGGCCGGATGCCAGGGGCGGCGCGGCGGACGGGCGCGTCGAGGTGCCTACCGCAGAGCGCCTGGTGGTCGTGCTGGACCCTGGGCACGGGGGCAAGGAGGCGGGCGCCAAGGGCGTCAGCGGCGGGCGGGAGAAGGAGCTCGTCCTGCGCCTGGCCCGGATGCTGCAGGCGGAGCTCGAGCGCCTGCCCGGTGTCGAGGTGGTGCTGACGCGCGTGGAGGACGAGCACGTGCCGCTATGGGACCGGGTCACGCTGGCGGAGCAGGCCGGCGCCGATCTGTTCGTCAGCGTGCACGTCAACGCCTTCGTGCGGTCCTCGCTGACCGGGGTGGAGACCTTCTTCCACGCCGTGGAGGCCTCCAACGCCGAGGCCCGTCGGGTGGCCGAGGCGGAGAACGCAGCCGACCGGCGCGAGCGGCCGGGGCAGGCGGATCCGGTCCTGTCCATCCTGGCCGACATGCAGAAGGCGGAGACGCTGCGCGACTCGAGCCGCCTGGCGCACCTGGTGCAAGAGGAGCTCGTGCAGGCGCTGGGCTTCCGCAACCTGGGGGTGCAGCAGGCCGACTTCGTGGTGCTTCGCAGCCCCCGGGTCCCGGCCGTGCTGCTCGAGCTCGGCTTCGTCACCAACCGCAAGGAGGAGCGGGCGCTGCGCAGCCCGAAGGTCCAGCAGGCCATGGCCCAGGCCGTGGGCCGAGCCGTGACGCGCTACCGCGAGCTCCTGGTCCGCAAGCGCAGCCTGGCCGGGCCGGCGGGCGACGGCGCGGGGGCGGCGCCTTGAGCCCCCCCGGCGTGCGCCTGGTGGTGGCCAGCCGCAACCGCGGCAAGGTCGAGGAGGTGCGCCGGCTGCTGTCCCAGCTCGGGCTCGAGGTGCGCTCCCTGGACGAGGCGGGGGTGGCGCCCGGGCTGGAGCTGCCCGAGCCGCACGAGACCTTCGCCGAGAACGCCCTGTCCAAGGCGCGCGCACTGCAGGGGCTGCTGGGTGGCTGGGCCCTGGGGGATGACTCGGGCCTCGAGGTGGACGCCCTGGGCGGCGCGCCCGGCGTGCGCTCGGCCCGCTTCGCCGGGGTCGAGGGCGCGGGCCGCGACGCGGCCAACAACGCCAAGCTGTTGCAGGCCCTCCAGGGGATCGAGGCCAGACGGCGCACCGCCCGCTTCGTCTGCTGCCTGGCCCTGGTGGGGCCCTCCAGCGAGCTGCTCACCGCCCGCGGCACCTGCGAGGGCGTGATCCTCGAGAGCCCCCGCGGCCAGACCGGCTTCGGCTACGACCCGCTCTTCCTGCCGGCCGGCTGCACGCTGACCATGGCCGAGCTCGGGCTGGACGAGAAGAACCGCCTGTCCCACCGCGGCCAGGCCCTGCAGCGCCTCTACCAGGCGCTTCGTGCGAGGTTGGGGCCATGAGACTCACCTGCCTGGCCTGGAGCGCCTTCGCCCTCGCGTGCCTGGGCTGCGACTTCTCGCCGGGTCTGGGGGACGGCTATCCGGCCTGCGTCGACGGCGCCTGCCTGCGCGCGGGCTGCGAGTGCCTGGGGGGCCAGGTGTGCGTGCCCCAGGATCCGCGGGAGGGCCCGGAGGCCTGCCAGCCGACCGCCTGCGAAGAAGGCGAGTCCTGCGACGACGGGGATGCCTGCACCCTCGCAGAGCGATGCGCTGCGGGCCAGTGTCAGGGTGGCACCCAGGTCGACTGCGATGACCAGGACGCCTGCACCCAGGACGGCTGCGATTCGTTCACCGGATGCACCCATGACGCCATCACCGGTCTGCCGGCCGAGGGCCCGCCGGGTGACCCGGGCTGCGCGAACCTCCTGGACGACGACTGCGATGGGCAGACCGACGGCCTGGATCCGGGGTGCGTGGCGTGCTCCGAGGACAGCGAGTGCGAGGACCTGGACCCATGCACGCAGGACTCCTGCACCGGCGGGGCGTGTGCGAACCTTCCCGCCGGGGACGGCCAGGCCTGCGACGACAGCGACGGGTGCACGGCGGGAGAGACCTGCCTGGAGGGAGATTGTCAGGGAGGCTCGCTCCGGGACGTCGACGGGGACGGCTACGCGGACATCCAGTGTGGCGGGGACGACTGCGATGACCAGCTCGGCGCGGTGAACCCCGGGAGCCCGGAGGTGGGGCCGGGCTCCTCGGCCTGCGCCGACGGCCTGGACAACGACTGTGACGGCGCGGTGGACTACGCCGATCCGAGCTGCCAGGGCGGGCCACCGGCCGGCCCGCTGTGCGGCCCGCTGGGCTGGTGCTGGGAGAACCCGTTGCCCCAGGGCAACGATCTACTCGGGGTGTGGGGCCAGGGCGCCCAGGCCTGGGGCGTGGGCCCGAACGGGATCATCGTCCGCTTCGACGCGGCGGGGCTCGCGCTCGAGCCGCTCGACCGCTTCGACGACCTGCGCGCCATCCACGGCGAGGGGAGCACTCTGGTCACCGTGGGCGGAAACCGAGCCTACCAGCGGGTCGCCGGGGACTGGATCGGCGTGGTCTTCGAGCAGAGCGTCGAGGCCTTCTTCGACGTGTGGGTGGAGGCGGGAGGCGTCCTCTGGCTGGCCGGCCGCGAGGGCGCGGTGTGGCGCTTCGAGTCCAACACCGGCGCGCCCTTCCCACCGCCCAGCGGCGCGGACGTGCTGGCCGTCTCGGCCGTCGAGGGTATCCCCTGGGCCGCCGACTCCGTGGGCGCGCGGTTCCGCTGGGCGGGGAGCGCCTGGGAGGACACGGCGGTCGACACCGACGGCCTGGTGATGCTCGATCTGGCCGCCTTCCGGAACACGCAGCCGCAACCGGAGACCGAGGCGCTGGCGATCGGCGGCGGGGGGCGCGTCGAGGTCTACCGCGAGGGGGTCTGGAACGCCCAGCTCGACCTCGCCCCCGAGCTGTACGGCCTGTTCTGGGATCCCGGCGCGGGCGGCCTGGTGGCCGGGGACGGCGTCCTCTACGTGCAGGACGATCCGCTCTCGGGCCAGTGGCAGCCGCAGCTCGGGGCAGTGGGCGAGGCCTACCGGGGGGTGTGGAGCCAGCTCGGTCCGGACGGCGTGAAGGACGGGGTGATCGCGGTCGGCCTGCGGGGCGCCCTGTACGGCAAGGCGGGCACCACGGCGCTGTCGGTCACCCGGCGGTTCCAGGAGGATCTGCACGCGGTCTCATGCGTGCCGGGCCGGAGCTGGGCGGTCGGCTCCGGGGGCAGGCTGGTCGAGATCACCGTGGACGAGAACGGCGTGGAGAGCTGGGCAGCGGTCCAGCATCAAGGCGTGGAGCTCCACGGGGTGTGGGGGGGCGAGACCGGCGCGGCCTGGGCGGTGGGGGCGGGCGGCGCCATCTTCCGCATGGAGCTGCCCGCCTATGTCCAGGAGGACTCCGGGGTGGCGATCACCCTGCGGGCCGTGGTGGGGATCCCCGACGCAGCCGGCGGTGCAGCCGAGCTCTGGGCGGTGGGGAACGGCGGGACCGTGCTGCGGCGCCTGGGCGAGACCTGGACGCCCGTGGAGAAGTCCACCGTCGCGAACCTGCACGCCGCGGCAGCGTTCGGCAGCGAGGTCTGGGCGGTCGGGGACGAGGGCGTGGTGCTGCGCTGTTCAGGCGCGACCTGCACGCGGGTCGCTGCCCTGACCAGCCTCGAAGGGACGCCGGCCCAGCTTCGCGCCGTGGTCATGGCCTCGGCGGAGGAGGGCTACGCCGGGGCCGAGGACGGGACGATCTACCGCTACGCGACGGGCCCTGGCTGGCACCTGCATCTGCAGCCTGTGCCTGGGCGACCCATCTGGGCCCTGACCGCCCGCTACATCGAGGGCGCGGGCTGGGACTGGTGGGCGGTCGGCGACCACGGGCTGGCGCTGAACCTGTCGCCGATCGGCATGCAGGGCTGGCACCAGGTGCAGATCGGCGCCAACGTGGACCTCCGCGGGCTGTGCGCCTGGACCCCGGCGAACCAGAGCGGCGCCCCGCCCAGCCTGCGCGCGGTGGGAGCAGGCGGGGCCGTCCTGATTCAGCGCTAGGGCGCGGATCGGCTCAGGCCGCCAGCGCCCGGCGGAGCGCGCGGGCGGTCGCCCACAGCGGCAGGGCCGCGAACGCGACCAGGACCGCGAGGTGCAGCAGGAGCCAGGCGGGCTCCTCGGCCGGGCCGTGCGCCCCGGCGCCCGCGCTGGCGTGGAACAGCGGGTTCAACCACAGGAGCGCCCGGCCCCAGGGAGGCAGGGCCTCCAGCGGGAACCAGGCACCCGACAGCGCCAGGCAGGGCAGGACCACCCCCGCCAGGAACGCGCGCAGATCCTCCGGCCCGCGGGCCAGCGCGGTCGTCCACAGCGCCAACGAGGCCATGGCGAGCCCCCCCAGCACCCCGAAGGCCAGCGACCGCGCGAGCTCGCCCCCGCCGAGCCAGCCCAGGCCGCCCGCGATCGCCGCCAGCAGGCCTGCGCACAGGCCCGCGCGCAGGGCGGCGAACAGCAGCTCGGCGGCGAGCAGCTCGGGCAGACCGAGGGGGGAGGCCAGCGCGCTCTCCCCCACCGGGCCCGCGCGCAGCCGGCGGTGGGCGCCCAGGCTGCCCTCGAGCGCGGCCACGAGCGCCGCGGCCGCCACCAGGAGCCCGGCCGCGTGGCGGGCCGGCGCGACCCCCCCCGCGCTCGCCAGGCCGAGCCCCAGCAGGCAGGCCGCCGGCAGGGCCAGATCCATGGCCAGGGCGCTGCCCGCCCTGCGCCGGTAGACGCGCAGGTGGCGCCCCAGCAGGCTGCCCGCGCCTCGCCAGCTCACGTCCGCGCCTCCCGCCCGCGCAGCGCCCGCAAGGCGTCGGCCAGGCTGGCGCGCCGCGTGGTCACGGCGAAGCCGCGCAGGTGCGCGCGCTCGAGCAGCGCGCCCGGGAACATCTCCCCGGCCGGGGAGAAGCACAGCACCGCGCCCTCGCGGCGCTCGAGGCGCGCCCCGGCCGGGATGGACTCGGCCAGGAAGGAGTCCAGGTCCTCGCGCGGCCGGCCGTCCAGGGGGCGGAGCTCCACCACCTCGCCGCCGGCGTGACGGGCCACCAGCTCGGGTGGACTGCCCTCGTCGAGCACCCGGCCGCGCTCCAGGAGCAGCAGCCGGCCGCACAGCAGACAGGCCTCCTCGGGGCTCGGGGTGGCCAGCAGCATGGGCAGGCCCTGGGCCCGCAGCGCCTGCAGCCGCCCCCACACGAAGCGCTGGGCGGCGGGCTCGAGCCCGGCGGCGGGCTCGTCCAGCACCAGCAGCTCGGGTCGCTGGATGAGCGCCCGGGCGAGCTGCAGCCGGCGCCGCCCCTCGGCGCCCAGGCTCCCGGGCCGCTCGGCGGCCCGCTCCTTCAGGCCGGCGAAGGCCACCAGCTCCCCGGCCCGGCGCCGGGCCTCCGGGCCGGGCAGGCCGTGGTAACGGCCGAACACCCACAGGTTCTCGAGCGCGGTCAGCTCGTCGTCCAGCGTGTCCCCCGGCGGGACCCAGCCCACCCGCCGGCGGAGCTCGCGGCCGTGGGTGCGGGCGTCCCTGCCGAGGATCTTGAGCTGGCCGCCCTGCAGGGGGGTGCGGCCGGCCAGCAGCCCGGTCAGGCAGCTCTTGCCCGCACCGGCATGGCCGAGCAGCCCCAGGCACTCCCCGGCGTGGAGGTCGAAGGACACGCCGCGCAGGGCCTCGGTCGCGCCGAAGCCCTGCTGCACGTCCCGGGCGATGACCAGCTCTTCCATGGCGCAGAAAGAAAAGCCCGGCGACCTGTCTGGCCGCCGGGCCGCTCCCTTCGATGGGTCGTAAAGGACTTGAACCTTTGGCCCGCGGATTAAGAGTCCGCTGCTCTACCAGCTGAGCTAACGACCCACGCTCGAGCCGACCGTCTTTTTGCCAGCTTTCGCGCGGTGTGTCAACCATCGATTGTCATCTCGCGCCGGAGGCGTGGATGGGTTAGGATGTCCCCGCGCCGATCGCCAAGGAGGTCCTCGCATGCTCTGTCGCGTCGCGTTCGGTCTGGGGCTGACCGCCTGCCTGGCTGCCTGCGGACCGGACCAGCCTGGCGCACACCCGGCCCTGGCGCCGCTCGGACAGTCGATCATCAACGGCGAGCCCGACGCCAACCCGGCGCACCAGGCGGTGGTGTCCCTGCACATGAGCGGGGCCATGTGCAGCGGCACGCTGATCTCCCCGCGGGTGGTGCTCACCGCGGCCCACTGCGTGGTGGACGCGAACGGCGTCGACGTGCGCTTCGGAGCCAGCGCCTTCGCCGGCACGGCGATCGAGGCGTCGGATTGGGTGCACCATCCCCTGTACAACGGACGCCAGCTGTCGAACGACATCGCCCTGGTGCGCCTGTCCGAGCCGGCGCCCGAGGGCGTGGTGCCCATCCCTCACCTGACCAGCGAGCTCGCGCTCACCCAGGCCGACCTGGGCGCAGAGCTCGAGTTCGTCGGTTACGGGGAGGACGAGCTCGGCATCGCCGGGACCAAGCTCACGGTGAGGAACCAGCTCGACTGGTTGTGCGACAGCGATCGCTCCTGTTACTTCGAGGGGCAGGGCATGCGGGTGTGGGCCGCCAAGTACACCCTGTGCCACGACATGAACCCCGGCGGGACCTGCTCGGGCGACAGCGGCGGTCCTGCCTTCCTGTTCCGAGGGGGCCAGGAGTACGTGGTCGGGGTGACCTCCTACGGCGGCGACGAGACCTGCACCACGTATGGCTGCAGCACCAAGGTGGATCGGTTCCAGGCCTTCATCGAGGACTTCCTCGGTCTGCCCGAGGGGAGCCCGTGCGACGCGACGTCGGTGTGTGGCTCGGGCTTCTGCTCCGACGGTTTCTGCTGCGATCTGGAGTGCGGCAGCCGCTGCCTGCGCTGCGATCTGCCGGGCAGCGAGGGCCGCTGCTCCCCGCTCGAGGACGGCGCCGACTGCTCCAACGGCAACGCCTGCGACGGCGCGGAGAGCTGCGTGGCGGGGAGCTGCGAGGCGGGCGCGCCGCTCGCGTGCGCGGACGAGATCGCCTGCACCCGCGATCTGTGCGACCCGGAGCTGGGCTGCGTGTTCCGGCCCTCCGAGCAGGACTGCTGGGACGACAACGCGTGCACCCAGGACACCTGCGACCCGCAGGCCGGCTGCACCAACCCGCCGGTCGAGGACGGCACCCCGTGCGAGCTGGACAAGGTGTGCCGGTCGGCCAGGTGCGTGTCGAACAGCAGCGGCTGCGCCAGCGCCGGCCCGGGCGGGCTGGGGCTGCTGGCGCTGGCCTTCGGCCTGCTGCGCTACCGCCGCCGGTAGACCAGGACCACGTTCCCGATCTGGAGGGTGTCGCCGTCGCGCAGGCTGGCGGAGTGGATCTTCACCCCGTTCAGGAACACCCCGTTGCGGCTGCCGGCGTCCTCGCAGGCGTGCCCCTCGGGGACGGCCCGGATGATCAGGTGGCGCCGGGAGATCTCGGTCGAGGCCAGGGGGATGTCGGACTCCAGGGAACGGCCGAGGACGACCTGGTCCTTCTGCAGCACCAGCAGGCGCGGCGCGCCCGGCCCCTCCACCTGCTGCAGGTAGCTGGGCCGGTGGCCGAGCAGCGAGGGATCGCGGATCGCCGGGATGGCGGAGGAGTTGGTCACCTCGTCCCAGGCGTCTTGGGGCTTCCCGTCGCGTTCATCGTCGTCGTGCATGCCGGCTTCCGCCCTCGCGCGGCCCGAGCCTGTGGCCTCCTGTGTCGCACGCGGGAGCGGCGGGTGTCAAGCCGCGGTTGTGCGTGGGCGCGGCCGTCTGCTACAGTCGGCGCATCTAGCCAGGGAGGTCTCGCATGGCTCCGCACCCGCTCGCCGGAAAGCCCGCCCCACGGGAGATGCTGGAGAACATCCCGCGCCTGGTGGCCGCCTACTTCCTGGAGAAGCCCGATCCCGCCGAGGTCGGCCAGCGCATCGCCTTCGGCACCTCGGGCCACCGCGGCTGCCCGACCAAGGGCAGCTTCAACGAGGGCCACATCCTGGCCATCGCCCAGGCCATCTGCGAGGTGCGCGCCGCGCGCGGGGTGCAGGGCCCGCTGTTCGTGGGCATGGACACCCACGCGCTCAGCGAGCCGGCCTTGGCCTCGGCGCTCGAGGTGTTCGCCGCGAACGGCGTGCAGACGTTCATCCAGCGGGGCCTGCGCGCCACACCCACGCCGGTCGTCTCGCACGCCATCCTGACCCACAACCGGAAGCGGCCGCCGCAGCTCGCCGACGGCGTGGTGATCACCCCCTCCCACAACCCGCCCGCCGACGGCGGCTTCAAGTACAACCCCGTCGAGGGTGGCCCGGCCGACTCGGCCACCACCACGGCCATCGAGCAGCGCGCCAACCGCCTGCTGGCCGACGGCCTGCGCGAGGTGAAGCGCGTCCCCTTCTCCCGCGCGCTCAAGGCGGCCACCACCCACGAGCACGACTACGTCGCTCCGTACGTGGAGGATCTGGGCCACGTGCTCGACCTGGCGGCGGTGGCCCGGGCCAAGGTGAAGATCGGCGTGGACCCGCTGGGCGGCTCGAGCCTGGACTACTGGGAGCCCATCGCCAGCCGCTACGGGCTGGACATCGAGGTGGTCAACCGCCGGGTGGATCCGACCTTCGGCTTCATGACCGTGGACAAGGACGGCAAGATCCGCATGGACTGCTCGTCTCCCTGGGCCATGGCCGGACTGATCGGCCTGAAGGATCGCTTCGACGTGGCCGTGGGCACCGATCCCGACGCGGACCGGCACGGCGTCGTCACCCGCTCGGCCGGCCTGCTGAACCCCAACCATTACCTGGCGGCCGCCATCTGGTACCTGTTCCAGCACCGGCCGAACTGGCGGCCCGACGCGGCCGTGGGCAAGACCCTGGTCTCCTCGTCGATGATCGACCGGGTGGCCAGGCACCTGGGCCGGCGGCTGGCCGAGGTGCCGGTGGGCTTCAAGTTCTTCGTGGACGGGCTGCTGGATGGTTCGTTCGGCTTCGGCGGCGAGGAGAGCGCCGGGGCCTCGTTCCTGCGCCTGGACGGCTCGGTGTGGACGACCGACAAGGACGGCCTGCTGCTCGCGCTGCTGGCCGCGGAGATCACCGCGGTCAGCGGCCACGACCCCGGCGTGCTGTACCGCGAGCTGGTCGGCCGCTTCGGAGAGCCGCTGTACGAGCGCATGGACGCCGCGGCCAGCCCGGCCGAGAAGGAGCGGCTCAAGAAACTGTCGCCCGAGATGGTGTCCGCCAGCGAGCTGGCCGGCGAGCCCATCTTGGAGAAGCTCACCCACGCCCCGCACAACCGGGCCGCCATCGGGGGGCTGAAGGTGGTGACGGAGAACGGCTGGTTCGCCGCGCGCCCCTCGGGCACCGAGGACGTGTACAAGATCTACGCCGAGAGCTTCCGTGGCCCGGAGCACCTCGCCCGCATCCAGCGGGAGGCCCAGGCGATCGTCTCCCGCGCCATCGCGAGGTAGGCCCGCGCGCGGTCAGCCGGGGTCGGCGTCCGTGCCCGTGCTGTGGCCGCAGTCCTCCCCCACCAGCAGCGGTGGATCGTCCGGGTGGCTGGCCAGCCAGGGCCCCTGATCCGTGCGGGCCAGGGTGGCGCGCACCTCGTCCAGGTAGCCGTCGGCGGTCCCCAGGAAGTCCTGGAAGGCCTGCATGGTCAGCAGGAACAGGACCAGCTTGTCCATGGCCAGCCCGCCCTGGCGGGCCAGCGCCAGGAGCTTGAGGAACAGGTCGCGCTTGGCCCGATCGCGCCCGAGCAAAAAGCGCCGCAGCACCGTGGCCGACGTGGTGACCTTCTCGAGCAGAGGCACCGAGTCGACCGCCTCGCGGCGGAAGCCGCCCGCGCCGAACAGCCGCAGCGCCCGGGCGCGGAACGATTCGGTGGAGAAAAGCGCCCGCAGCGTCTGGAAGTACTTCTCCAGCAGCTCTCGCTGTCCCATGCGGTAGTAGTGCACGCAGGGGAACATGCCGTTCCTGTACTCGGCCGGCAGGCTGCCCAGCCGCCCGGCCTTCGCCAGGCGCGCGTGGATCGGCGAGCCGGGCGAGACCGACAGCACGTTCAGCATGGGGTAGACGATGTCGTTCGCCTCGACGAACTCCCGGATCCGATCGAAGGCCGAGAGCTCGTCGGCGTCGAAGCCCACCACGAAGGAGGCCAGCACGTGCATGCCCTGGGCGTGGATCCTGCGCACCACCTCTGCGTAGCGGCTGAGGTGGTCCTGGTTCTTGCGGAAGCCGCCCATCACGGCCGGGTTGAGCGACTCGAAGCCGATCAGGATGGAGATGCAGCCCGCCTCCGCCATGGCCTGGAGCAGGTCCGGCTGGTCGGCGATGTCGATGCCGGTCTGGCACACCCAGGAGATGCCCAGGCCCCGGAGCTGCCCGACCAGCTCGCGGGCGTAGCCCTTGCGCAGGGCGAAGTTGTCGGCCACGAAGAACAGCCGCTTCAGCGGCGCGGCGCGGATCTCACGCACCACGTCCTCGGGCGCGCGCAGTCGCATCTTGCGCCCGAACATGGTGTGCACCATGCAGAAGGCGCAGTCGAAGGGACAGCCCCGCGAGGTCTCGACCCCCACGGACATCATCTGCCGCTTGTCCAGTAGCTCCCAGCGGGGCGGCGGGCTGGTGTGGAAGGGGGGCGGGGCGTCAGCGCGGTAGACGCGCTGCAGGCGGCCCACGGCCGCGTCGGCCAGCAGCCGCGGCCAGGTCTCCTCGGCCTCGCCCACCACCACGCTGTCGGCGTGCTGCAGGGCCTCCTCGACCATGAAGGTGACGTAGGAGCCGCCCAGGACCACCTTCGCGCCCCGCGCGCGGTAGAGCGCGGCCAGCTCGTAGGCCCGCCCGGAGGTGGCCGACAGGGTGGTGATGCCGGCCAGCGCGGGCACCTCGGCGGGCAGGGGGTCGGTCTCGTCGTCGATGATGCGGACCTGCCAGGAGGGCGGGGTGAGCGCGGCCAGCAGCGGGAGCTGCAGCGGCACCTGCATCTTCTGACGGCCGAGCAGCCGGGCCATCTCCGCCTGGGCGGCGTAGTGCTTGAAGCGGTAGCGCGGGTTGATGAGGTGCAGGCGCCTCGGCATGCGCGTAGTCAGCACGAGCCCGCGGCCCATGTCAACCGGAGACGCGCAGGGGCGCGCCCGCGCTCCGGATTCGCGCCGAAGATCCGGATTGACTTCCGGATAGTGATTGTCCATATTCTGGCGGTCGGGCCGGGGGCGCGGAGGAGAAGCACACGGCATGGCGGACGAGGCGAGCGCAGCGGCTGGCATAGAGGGCAGCGGGAACGCCGAGCGGCCGGGGCTGGCCCGGGGGTTCGTCCTCCTGGCCGCCGGGTTCCTGGCCGGCACCCTGCTGCAGCACCTGCTCGAGCTGCTGCTGGGCGGGCCCGCCGCGGCCAGGGCCTGGGTCGTCCCGGGCGGACTGCTGTGCTTCGTCCTGGCGGTGGCCGCCGGCCTGCACCCCCGCGCCCACGGGCTCCTGGCCTCCAACCGCTTCTCGGTGCCGGTGCTGCTCTGGCTGACGGCCCTGGCCGCGCTCGGCACGGTCATCCTCCAGGGCCTCGACCCGGCCCAGGTGCACGAGGTGTACGGCTGGGCCGCGCGGCTCATCCTGGGGCTCTACCTGCACGAGGTCTTCCAGTCGCTGGGCTTCGCCGTGGTGCTCGGGCTGGGCGCGGCGGGCCTGGCGCTGACCATCGCGCGCCGGAAGCCGCTCACCTGGCGGCGGGCCGGCGCCGTCCTGGCCCACCTGGGGATCCTGCTGATCCTCGCGGGCGCGGCCGCGGGGGCGCTGTGGGGCGCCAAGGGCCGGCTGAACCTGCGCGAGGGCCAGGTGGCGGAGCACTTCACGGTGCAGCGCGACGGGCGCGCACAGCGGCTGCCGCTCGGCTTCCAGCTCCGGCTCGACGACTTCCGCCTGCTGGAGTACGACCCGCAGTGGCGGCTGATGGTCTTCGCCGTGCACGGCGAGCGCGAGGAGCGCCTGCTCAGCGTGGATCCGGCCGATCCGCGGGAGGCGGCGGCGCTCCGCGAGTACGGGCTGGAGCTGCTGCGCCACCTGCCCGAGGGGCTGCCCGCGGCGGCGGCTCCGGCGCCCGCGGGGCCCGCGCACGTCCTGGTGGTGGGCGCCGCCCGCCTGCCGGTCGAGCCGGGCCAGACCTACGAGCTGCCGGAGGGGGCTGGCAGGCTCCAGGTGCTCAGGGCCTTCCACGACTTCGTGATCGACGCGGCCACCCGCCAGCCGCAGAACCGCTCCCCGCGGCCCGACAACCCGGCCCTCGAGGTGGCGCTGCTGGACGCCCAGGGCCGGGAGCAGAAGCGCACCTGGCTGTTCGCCAAGTTTCCGGCCTTCCAGCACCAGGCCGAGGCCGGCGCCGGCGGGCCCGCGCCCGTGTCCATCCAGTACGTGTTCACCCCGCCGGCCGGGGCGGCGCCGGCCGAGGGCCCCGTGGTCGAGCTCCGCCTGGGCGGGCTGCGGGAGCCCACCCGGCTCGGGCCGCGGCAGCCGATCCGCCTGGGCGGCGATCGGGTGCTGGTGCTGGCCCCCCGGGGCGGGGACATGGTGCGTGACTACCTGAGCGACGTGAGCGTGCTCGAGGGCGGCCAGCTCCGCCTGCAGCAGACCGTCGAGGTGAACCACCCGCTCGAGCACGGCGGCCTGGCCATCTACCAGTCCGACTACCGCCCGGAGGATCTGGCCTTCTCGGGGTTCCAAGTCGTGCGCGACCCGGGCCTGCCGGCGGTCTACCTGGGCTTCGGGCTGAACCTGGTGGGCGTGCTGCTGGTGGTGTTCTTCCCGCGCGGGCTGCCCTGGCGCCGCCGGGCTGCGGCCGGTGAGAGCGCGACCGGGGCCGCGGGAGGCGCCGCATGAGCCACGCCTCGGTGCTCTTCCCGGCGCTCGCGGGCGGGCTGTACGCGCTGGCCGGGCTCGCGTACCTGGCCCTGTGGTGGCGCGCCAGCCGGGCGCTGCGCGCGCTGGCCAGCGCGACCTTCGCCGGCGCGCTGCTGATCAACCTGCTCCAGTTCGGCCTGCGCTGGGCGCAGGCGGGCCAGCCGCCCTTCAAGACGCTGTACGAGTCGCTGATCGTGGCCGCCGGGTGCCTCGCGCTGATCTACCTGGTGATCGAGCTGGTCTACCGGGCGCGCATCCTGGGCGCCCCGGCGGCCCTGGGCGCGGCGGTGATCATGCTGGTCGCGCTCCTGCGGGCGGATCGCGAGGCGGTCAACCTGCCGCCGGCCCTGCAGAGCCACTGGTTCATCCCGCACGTGACCGTGTACTTCTTCGGCTACGCCAGCATCTTCCTGGCCGCCGTCGTGGCCGTGGTGTACCTGGTGCGCCCCGGGCCGATCGGGCAGCGGCGGCCCGATCTGACCGGCGGGAAGCCGATCGAGCTCAGCGCGTTGTTCGACGGGGCCGTGCGGTTCGGCTTCGCCCTGCTGACGGCCGGGATGCTGATGGGCGCCGCCTGGGCCAAGGTCGCCTGGGGCGACTACTGGGTCTGGGATCCCAAGGAGAACTGGTCGCTGGTCACCTGGCTGCTGTTCTGCGCCTACCTGCACCTGTACTACTTCCACCACTGGCGCGGGCGGCGGCTGGCCATCCTGACCATCGCCGGCTTCGCCGCCATGGCCTTCACCTACCTGGGCATGCACCTGCTGCCCACGGCGGCGCAGAGCATCCACGTCTACCAGTGAGGGGGGCCTCAGCCGGCCTCGGCCCCCAGGCCGAACTTCTTCATGCGGTAGCGCAGCGTGTCGCGGCTGATGCCCAGGCGGCGGGCGGCGTGGGTCTGGTTGCCGCCCTCCGCCTGCAGTGCGCGCAGGATGAGCCCGCGCTCGACCTCCTGCATGCTGAGGCCGCTGGGCGGCAGCGAGGACAGGCCGGACGCGTGCGGCTCGTGGGCGGTGGGCTGGGCGATGCCGGCCGGCAGGTCCTCGGGCTGGAGCTCGGGGTGGGTCCCCAGCAGCACCGCGCGCTCGATGACGTTGCGCAGCTCGCGCACGTTGCCCGGCCAGCGGTAGGCCCCCAGCAGGCTGAGCGCCGCCGGGGACACGCCGGTGAGCGAGCGCCCCAGCTCGCGGTTGTAGTGGCGGATGAAGGCCTCGGCCAGCAGCGGGATGTCCTCCCGGTGGGCCGTCAGCGGCGGCAGGGCAATGCGCACCACCGCCAGGCGGTAGTAGAGGTCCTTGCGGAAGCGGCCCTCGGCCACGGCCTGGCCCAGGTCGCGGTGGGTGGCGGCCACCACCTGCACGTCCACCCGGATGTCGCGCACGCCGCCCACCCGCTTGAAGAGCCGGTCCTCCATGGCGCGCAGCAGCTTGGCCTGCGCGGCGAGCGGCATGTCGCCGATCTCGTCCAGGAACACTGTGCCGCCATCGGCCAGCTCGAGCAGCCCCTGCTTGCGGGCCTTGGCGTCGGTGAAGGCGCCGCGCTCGTGGCCGAAGAGCTCACTCTCCACCAGGCCCTCGGCCAAGGCCGTGCAGCTCACCTCGACGAAGGGCTTCCGCCCGCGCGGGCCGGTGTAGTGCAGCAGGCGCGCCACCAGGCCCTTGCCGGTGCCGCTCTCTCCCTCCACCAGCACGGTCGAGGCTCCCGCGGCGGACAGCTGCGCGATCAGCCCGCGCACCTGCTGCATGCTGTCCGAGACGCCCACCAGGCTCTCCAGGCCATAGCTGCGGGCCTCGCGGCCCAGCACCAGATCGCGTTCGCGCTCCGCGCGCTGGCTGGTCAGCAGCCGGGAGACCGTGTGCTGCACGTCCGCCGCCTGGAAGGGCTTGCGGATGTAGTCGGCCGCGCCCAGCTTCATGGCCTCGACCGCGGTCTCCAGCGTGCCGTGGGCCGAGATCATGACGACGGAGGTCTCGGGGTGCTCCCGCCGGAGCGCCTGCAGCACCTCCAGGCCGCCCAGGCCGGGCAGGCGGATGTCGAGGATGACCAGATCGGGCGCCTCGGCCGCCACCTGCGCCAGGGCGGCCGCGCCGTCGGCGGCCTCGCTCACCTCGTGGCCCAGCTCACCCAGCGCCTGCACCAGGGTCCAGCGGATCAGCCGCTCGTCGTCCACCACCAGGATCTTGGCCTGGCTCGGCATGGGCCTCACGCGGCGCTCACGCGCGCCGCGTCCTCCGTCGTGCGCGCCGCGCAGTGATGCTCCGGGCTGGCCGGGAAGCCGATGTCCACGCTGGTGCCGCGCCCCAGGTGGCTGTCGAGGTGGATGCAGCCCCCGGCGCTCTCCACCAGGCGCTTGGAGATGGCCATGCCCAGGCCGGTGCCGCGGTGCTTGGTGGTGAAGAAGGGCTGGAACACCCTGGCCAGATCCTTCTCTGCGATGCCCACGCCGGTGTCGCTCACCCGGACGTGGACGCAGTCGGCCAGGTCGCGCCGCTCGCGGCGGGTCTCGACGCGCAGCCTCCCGCCCGCGGGCATGGCCTGGACCGCGTTGAGCAGCACGTTGAGCAGCACCTGCTGGACGGCCTGGGGATCCGCCTGCACGGGCGGCAGCTCGACCTCCGGCAGCACCTCGACGGCGATGTGCGCCTCCCGCACCTCGCGCTGCTGGCGGATGAGCCCCAGGGCCGAGGACACCTGCTGGTTCACGTCGCAGTGCGAGGGCGCGGGCCGGGAGGGCCGGCCATAGTCCAGCAGGTCCTCGACCGTCCTGTCCAGCCGTCCCAGGGTGGCCAGCATCTCGTCCATGATCTCGCGCCGGCCGGCCAGGGCCGGGTCGGCGCGCAGGATCTGCAGCGCCCCGGACAGCCCGGCCAGGGGATTCTTGATCTCGTGCGAGATGGCCGTCGCCAGCTCCCCCATGGTGGCCAGGCGATCGGCCCGGGTCATGCGTTCCTCGAAGGCCAGGTCGAGCCGCCGGCGGGTCTCCTGGAGGTTGTCCAGCATGTCGTTGAGCTGGGCCGCCAGATCGGCCACCTCGCGCGGGCCCTGCAGCTCGGCGCGGACGCCCAGGTCGCCCTGCGCCACCTGGCGCATGCTGCGCCACAGCCGCTGCGTGGGCCGGAGCAGCAACCTGCCCGACAGCAACCACAGGGCGCCGGCCAGCAGGGCCTGGGTGACCGCCACGCTCAGCACCAGGTGCACCGAGCGCAGCCTGCGGGAGGCGGCCTCGTCGGCCCGGGCCTGCTCCAGCGCGGGTCCGGCCGGGGCGCCCTGGTGGAGCGCGAGGATGGTCTGCTCGTGTCGGTCCGCCAGCCGCTGGAAGACCACGTCGATCGAGGCCACCAGGGCGATGCTGGCCAGGGACGAGACGAGGAGCACGATCGCCAGCCTGGAACGAAGTGTACCCATCCTGTGAGCTCCTCCTGTAACCAAGGAGAGTCTATTTATCCTATGTTGTGCGGTGGGGGAGGTCAAGCCCTGTTGGGTCAAATGGCCCATCTGGGTGGGGCATTTCACCCAACGGCAATCAGGATGGCTGTTTTCCTCATTTGGATGAAATGATTTGATTATTGATTCCAGTCAATTACAATGGGTCTATCGGAGTCCAGAGCGTGGCTTGGGGTTTGCTACGATGGCCTGCGCCCAGGGTCGGGCCGGCGCGAGACGGCCCCTGGATTCATTCCCTGTCAAGGTTGCTGAAACCCGAGCGAGGAGCTGACCGTGATCAAGAACGTGCTGCTGGGTGCGGTGCTGGCGTGGATCGGCGCGGGGTGGATGGCTGGCTGCGACAGCGGGGGGCAGGCCGTGCCTTTCGTGATGGTGTCGGGCGGCGTGTCGGTCGAGGTCGGCCAGACCGTCCAGCTCACGGCGACCACCCGGGAAGGTGACGACCCCGGTTACACCTGGACCTCCAGCAACCCGGGCGTGGCCACGGTGGACGCGACCGGCCTGGTGACCGGGGTGGGTGCAGGTGACGTCACCCTGACCGCCGAGGGCGAGAGCACGGGCGCGAGGGGCTCCTGGGGCGTGCACGTGTTCGAGGTGGCCGAGCCCACCCCGACCGTGACCCTGAGCGGCGACTCGGCCGTGCCGGTGGGAGGCAGCCTGCAGCTGCTCGCCACCACCGCCGACGGCACGGACTCGGGCTACACCTGGGAGTCGAGCGATGCCGGCGTGGCCACGGTGGACGCGACCGGCCTGGTGACCGGCGTGGCCGAGGGCCAGACCTTCATCCGCGCCACCGGCCTGGACACCGGCGCCACGGGCCGCTGGGGCGTGTACGTCTACCTCCTGCCTGGGCCGATCCCGGCGGTGAGCGTGAGCGGCGCCTTCTCGGTCCTGGTGGGCGGAGCGCTGCAGCTCAGCGCCGCGACCACGGACGGCACGGACTCCGGCTACACCTGGGCCTCGCTGGACGAGGCCATCGCCACGGTGGACGCGGCCGGCCTGGTGACCGGCGTGGCCCAGGGCGAGGTGATCATCACCGCGACCGGCGCCGACACCGGCGCGGTCGGCCGCCTGGGCGTGGTGGTCATGGAGGAGGCCCTGGCCGTGCCGTTCGAGGAGCAGTGGGCCAGCTCGGGCCACGCCGACGCCGCCTCCGAGGCCTTCCGGCACTGGGACGCGGACGGCAGCATCCCCACGGGCTGCGCCAAGTGCCACGGCGGCTTCGGCTTCGAGGACTTCCTGGGCGTCGACGGCACGGCCCCCGGCGCGGTGGACAACGCCGCGGCGCTCGGCTCGGTCATCGGTTGCACCGCCTGCCACAACGCGGCCACGCTCACCAAGGACAGCGTGACCTTCCCCTCGGGCGACCAGGTCGCCGGCCTGGGCCGCGAGGCCACCTGCCTCGAGTGCCACTCCGGCCGCGAGTCCACCACCAGCGTGGACGCGGCCATCGCCACCGCCGCGCCGGCCGACGACGACGCGATCATGGCCGGGGTCGGCTTCAAGAACATCCACTACGCCATCGCCGGGGTGAGCCAGTTCGGCGGCGAGGCGCGCGGCGCCTACCAGTACTCCGGCAAGTCCTACGACCGTCGCTTCGCGCACGTGGAGGAGGTGCAGGGCTGCAGCGCCTGCCACGACGCCCACACCCTCGAGATCAGGCTCGAGAACTGCACCACCTGCCACGCCGAGGTGGTCGCGGTCGAGGACTTCCGCGAGGTGCGCATGGCCGGCTCGCTGGTGGACTACGACGGCGATGGCGACATCGTCGAGGGCGTGGCCGGCGAGATCACCGGGCTGCAGGAGAAGCTCTACCAGGCCATCCAGGCCTACGCCGTCGAGGTGCTCGGCGCGCCCATCGCCTACACCCCGGCCAGCCACCCGTACTTCTTCATCGACACGAACGGCAACGGCCTCGCCGATCCGGACGAGGCCGTGTCGGCCAACAAGTACGTGGCCTGGAGCGCGCGCCTGCTCAGGGCGGCCTTCAACTACCAGTACTCGCTCAAGGATCCGGCCGCCTACGCCCACGGCGGCAAGTACGCCATCGAGGTGCTGTTCGACTCGATCGAGGATCTCAACAGCCGCCTGGGCGCGCCGGTGGACCTCAGCGGCGCGAGCCGCACCGACGTCGGCCACTTCGACGGCTCCTCCGAGGCCTGGCGCCACTGGGACGAGGACGGCGAGGTGTCGGCGAGCTGCGCCCTTTGCCACAGCGCCACCGGCCTGCCGACCTACCTGGCCTTCCGCATGAACGCGGTCGCCGAGCCTGCCCCCAGCATGGCCTGCGCCACCTGCCACGACCCCGAGAGCGGTTTCGGACCGCGGGCCGTGGCCAGCGTGATCTTCCCCAGCGGCGTGGAGCTCGACAGCGGGGTGAACGGCACCAACCTGTGCATGACCTGCCACAAGGGCCGCGAGTCGGGCGTGAGCATCGAGAACGCCGTGACCGGGTTGCCCGAGGACGAGGTGGCCGCCAGCCTGCGGTTCGTCAACGTGCACTATGCCGCGGCCGGTGCGGTGCGCTACGGCGAGCAGGCCCACAGCGGCTACCAGTATCCGGGCCTGCTCTACGATGGCTACTTCGCCCACGTGGACGGTTACCAGCAGTGCGCGGACTGCCACGACGTGCACGCCCAGGAGCTGAAGCTCGGCGAGTGCTCGAGCTGCCACGCCGGGGCGACCGATCTGGTCAGCCTGCAGGCCATCCGCATGCCCGGCTCGGTGCAGGACCACGACGGCGACGGCGACACGTCCGAGGGCATCGCCGCCGAGATCGACGGGCTGAGGGCCATCGTGTACTCGGCCATGCAGGCGTACGCCACCAGCGTGTGCGGCACGGGCATCGTGTACGACGCCCACACCAACCCGTACTTCTTCCTGGACACCAACGGCAACGGGCTGGCGGACACCGACGAGGTGGTCAGCGCGAACCGCTTCAACCGGTGGACCCCGCGCCTGCTCAAGGCGGGCTTCAACTACCAGTTCGCCACCAAGGATCTCGGCGCCTTCGCCCACAACGCCAAGTACGTGCTCGAGCTGCTGTACGATTCGGCCGCGGACCTGGGCGGGGTGGTCAGCGTGGACCTGACGAACGCCGCGCGCAACGACCAGGGCCACTTCGATCCGACCGCCGAGGCCTGGCGCCACTGGGACGCGGACGGCGAGGTGCCGGGCTCCTGCGCCCGCTGCCACGCGGTCCCGGCCGGCCTGGACGCCTACCTGGCCAGCGGCGTGGACAGCGCGGAGCCGTTCCCGCCCTCGCCCTACGGCATGACCTGCAACACCTGCCACCAGGCGGACATGGCCTTGAAGGTGGCCAGCCAGGTGACCTTCCCGGGCGGCACCCAGATCACCGACGGCGACACCCCCAACCCGTCCTTCCTGTGCATGACCTGCCACCAGGGACGGGAGAGCAAGGCGACCATCGACGCGGCCATCGCCGGCGGCACCCTCGGCTTCCGCAACGTGCACTACCTGCCCGCCGGGGCCGTCTTCTACGGCGCCGACGCGCACGTGGGCTACGAGTACGACGGCCACACCTACGCGGCCAGGTTCAACCACGCCGGCCCTGCCTCGCAGCAGTGCTCGTTCTGCCACGACGTCAGCTCCGTCACCCACGGCTTCGGCCCGATCGTGGACGCATCCTGCACCGGCTGCCACGCCGAGGCCACGGCCGGCGACGCGCGCAGCATCCGCTTCAACCGTGCCCTCGACTACGACGGCGACGGCTCGAACACCGAGCCGCTGGCGGACGAGATCGCCGGCCTGGCGGGCGCGCTCATGGCGGCCATGCAGACCCACGCCGGCATGGGAGGCAACCCGCTCGTCTACGAGGGGCACACCTACCCCTACTTCTTCATCGACACCGACGGCGACGGGCTGGCGGACGCGGACGAGCTGACCTACGCCAACCGTTTCACCGCCTGGGACGAATTCTTGATGAAGGCGGCCCACAACTTCCAGATCGCCCAGAAGGAGCCGGGCGCCTGGGCGCACAACACCCACTACACCGCGCAGCTGCTGATCGACTCCATGGAGGATCTCGGCTACGACGTGTCCGGCTTCTCCCGCCCGTAGACGCTACTCCCCCATGTCCCAGCGGCCTCCGCCGACACCGGCCCCGTCCGCGGGCAGGGCCTGGACGGCCGCGGGCGGGTAGGCCGCGCCGACGGGTCCGCCCCGGTAGTACTGCCCCTCGAGGGCGACCGTGTAGCGCACGCTCACGTCCGGGGCCGAGCCGATCAGGGACTGGCGGAAGCGGAGCTGCTTGCCCGGGGTGGGCAGGCGGTGGGCCCACTCCACCTCCTCCGCGCCCGCGCCAGCCTCGTCCAGCGCCAGGCTGCCGCCGGCCCAGGTGTAATCGAACACCGGCGGCAGGTGCAGGCTCACCTGCAGCTCGTCGAGCTGCCAGGAGGCCGCGGGCAGGATCAAGCTCAGGCGGCCCGACAGGTGGAAGGCGCCCGGCTGGTCCACCAGCACCAGCTCCAGGCGGCCGGACTGATCGCCCACCCGGGGCGGCGTCACCTCCAGCCTGAGCTCCCCGCCCTCCAGGCGGAAGGGCGCGCTGGCCCCGTTCAGGTAGATCTTCTCGACCTGCGTCCCGGCTGGCAGGCGGAAGGACAGCGGCTGCCGGCCCTCGAAGCGGAGCTGGTACTGCACCCGCGTGACGCGCCGGCCCTCGAGCGTGGTGACGCTGGAGGCGTGGGCCGCGGTGATGACCGACTCGACCGGCGGGCGCTCCGCGGGCGCCTCCACGACCCGCGCCTGGGCGCGCGGCGCCCAGCGCACCCGGAAGCGCTCACCCCGGGGGAACAGGCTGGCGCCCTCGGCGCCGCGCCGGGCCCCGTCGCCCAGCAGGCGGAAGAGGCCCTCGTCCCACTGGAGGTCCAGCCGGGTGAGCGCCGCATTGGCCACGCCCAGCTCGGCCAGCAGGCCCGCGCCCTCCGGCCGGGCCTGCACCAGGAGCCCCAGGTCGAAGGCGTAGCGCCCGGGGGCGCGGGTGAGGAAGGTGAGCGTCCCGCCGTCGTCCAGGAGCTCGCCGCCCTCGACCGCGGGCAGGGCCGACAGGTGCACCTCGGGCGCGAGCTTCAGCAGCGGCACCCGCACCCAGGCGTCGTCGGCCAGCACCGCCAGCTCGACGTGGGCGCTGAGGTCGACCGCGTCCTCCAGCAGGCGGCCGCTCAGCACCAGGCGCGAGACGGCCGCGTCGAGCGGCGCGGGCGCGGGCCGCGGCGCCCTGGCCCGTTCGTTCTCGTGCACCAGCCGGAGCACCTCCTCCAGCGGCAGGCTGGCGCGGGCCGCGGCCGCGGGCGGATCGTCCTCGGCCCGGGCCGCGGGCGGGAGGCCGAGCAGCGTGAGGCACAGCGCGCAGGCGAGGACCTCGCGTTCAGGCCGCATGACCCACCTCCTGGCCTGCCTGCGGATCGAGCAGGCTGGCCACCAGCCGCCCGAAGGCCGGCCGGGCGGTGAACACCATGAGCGCGGCCACCAGACCGGCGATCTCCAGCGTGTAGATGAGGCCGGTGTAGCCGTCCAGCACGACCGCCACCGAGGGCACGCCCAGGAAGGCCGCCACCAGCGCCAGGCCGAGCAGGGCGGGCCTGCCGCCGAGCAGCAGGCGCAGGTAGCCGAAGAGCAGGCCGGAGACGGCCGCGAGCGAGAGCGCGAAGGCCAGGTAAAAGCTCAGGAAGGCCGCCAGGTAGGCGAGCAGCACGAAGAACAGCCCGTAGCCGGCGGCCAGCAGGTAGGCCTCCCACAGCTTGAAGGCGCGCCCGCGCGAGAGCCCCAGGGCCACCAGCCCGGCGAACAGCAGCAGGAAGGGCACCGGGCTGCGGGTCAACATCCTGGAGAGGAGCTGATCGTAGGCCTGCTCCGAGGGCAGGATCAGCCCGACCGGCACCCCGGACTCCAGCGAGCCGTAGCTCCAGGTCAGCGCCACCTGGTCCTCGCCCACCTCGGTCGAGGCCGCGGGCACCACCCCGGCCGGGTAGTCGTAGTTGGCTCCGCCCGAGGCGCGCAGCGCCAGCCTGAAGTCGTTCACCCGCAGCTCCGGGTCGAGCAGGTAGGTGAAGGAGTCGAGCCCCCGGCCCTTGAAGGCGATGTCGAAAGCGAGCCGCTGGCCCGGGGCCACCCGGCCGGTCCACACCAGGGCCGCCTGCTCCGCCAGATCGGCCGCGGTCGGCTTGCCGTCCACCAGGAACTGGAGGTCGGACAGCAGGATCTGGTTGCGTGGGGCCTCGATGGGGAAGACGAACACGAGGTCCACGTCCCGCGGCTCGGGGTTCTGCACCTCGTACCGGCCGCGGAAGGCGAAGTCGAAGCCGGAGAAGTACACCAGCCCGCGCTTCCGGTAGTTCATGCTCGCCTCGACGTCGACGTGCTGCTTGGCGAGCGGCAGCGGCTGGAGGGTGTTGAAGACCGCGCCGCTGCCCACGTAGCGCACCGACGGGGCCGGCTGGCGGATGGGCGCGCCCCAGCGGTCCATCACGTCTTGCCGCAGCTCGCTGTCGGCGAACGAGGTGCGGTCGGTGATCTGGGCGGACAGGACCACCGCCACCCCCAGCACGATGGCCAGGGAGCCGAACAGGTGGTGGCGGACGGGCACCACGAACAGCGCGCGCAGCAGGCGTCTCACGACTTCCCTCCTCCTGGCCCGGCGGTTGGCGCGGCCCGGGCACCTGGCTCCAGGGTGGGGCCGGGCCGGGGAGGGGTGATGGCGGGGCGGAGGAGAATGTCAGGGGAATTTGTGCAGGAACCGTGCAGGCTCAGCGGCCGGCGTGGCAGGCGGCGCAGTAGCCGGCGCTGTGGCAGGCCAGGCAGCGCCCGTCCGCCCGGCCGGCGGTGGCCGCCAGGCCGTGGGTGGCGGCCCAGGCGCCCGCGTGGTTCAGCGGCTTGGTGGTCCGGTGGCAGTGCAGGCAGGTGCCGCTCTCGTGGCAGGTCTTGCAGGAGTCGCGATCCCAGCCGGCCGCGAGCCCGTGGGTGCGCATGCGCCAGATGGCCGTGTGGCTGGCGGGCTCCCGGGTCCGGTGGCAGGCCGCGCACTGGTCCGCGCGGTGGCACTGCTTGCAGCCCTGGCCGTGGGCGGCGTCCTCCAGCATGAGCGCGAGCCGGCCGTGGGCCTTGCCGAAGTCGGCCAGGGCGTGGCTGGCGGGCTTCACCCGGCGGGCGTCCTGGCCGTGGCACAGGGCGCACTCCTTGGCGCGCAGCGGCAGGCTGCGCTCGCGGTGACAGGCCTGGCAAGCGTCGAAGGCGCCGAAGGGCTCTCCGGCCACCTGGCGGTCCTCGAGGGTGGGCGCGTGACACTCCCGGCACTCGACGCGGGCGGCGTGGGGCCTGTGGGGGAAGGCCGCGCGCGACAGCGGGCGGGCCTCGGCGGGCAGCCTCCAGGGCGGCAGCGCGTCCTCGTGGCAGTCGGCGCAGCCCGCCTGCTTGAGCGCCGGCTCCTCGACCGCCGGGTCGTGGCACTGGGAGCACTCGGCGCCCTGCTCCAGGTGGAGCTTGTGCGAGAAGAGCCTGGCGGCCGGCGCCGGGGCGCCCTCGGCCGCCCCGTCGGCGGCCAGCACCGCGCCGGAGGCGGCCAGCAGGCCGGCCAGCAGGGCGAGGGTGGTCGTGCGCGTGCTCATGGCCTGTCTCCTCTAGATCGACTGTCCCAGGGTGAGGGTCAGGATGTGCACGTCCCGATCGGTCCACTCGAGCTCGTAGCGCGCGCGCACGCTGAGCCAGCCCAGGGCCTTGAACCCGAGCTGGCCGTAGACCGTGCGCACGTCGGCCACCTCGCGCAGGTCGGCGAAGTAGTCGTACTTGAAGCGCTGGTAGTAGCTGCCGGCCTCCGCCTGCAGCCACGCCCCGTCGTAGCCGAGCGAGCCGCCGACCGCCGCGTGGTGGACGTCGGGCTGGGCGCTGCCGGGGAGGGTGAGGTGCTCCTCCAGGCTCAGGCTGGCGTACAGGCCCTGTACCCCCAGGTCGTGGGCCACCACCGCGGCGTACACGCGGGCCAGCGAGCGGTTGAAGGGGCCCTCGTCGCCCGACAGCACGTGCCGCCCGGCGAAGCCCAGGTGCAGGCCGAAGCGGCCGGCCTCGGTGCTGAAGTCCTTCCAGGCGTCCAGGCGCCAGCGCAGGTTCGGCAGGCTCTCGCCCAGGATGAGGTACAGGGGGTCCAGGCGCTCGCCGAGCTCGCGCAGCGTGGCGGGCTGGGCGTCCAGCCCGAGGTCCAGCCCGAGCTCCCAGGGCCGGTGCTCGAAACGCAGGTCCGCGCCCGCCAGCGCCAGCTGATCGTTCACCCCGCGCAGGCGGGCCTGGACCCGCAGCCTGTCCTCCAGCGCGTAGGCCAGCGTCAGGCCGTAGCCGTGGTCGGTGCGCTGCTCCCGCGCCACCTCGTCCGCGCTCAGCACGTCCTCGAGCTGGAGGCGGTAGTCGAGCTCGAGGCGCAGCCCCTCGAGGGGCCGGAGCACCAGGCCGGCCGAGCCCAGCCAGTCCTCGAACATCCCGGCCGACAGCTCGAAGAAGTGGACCGTGCGGCCCCCGAAGGCGAACACCTCCAGCAGCCGGCCGGCCGCGCGCACGTCCAGCGCCACCCCGTCGAAGGTGACGGCCGGGCCGTGCTCGCTGACCTGCCGCCCACCGCGGGCGAGCTTCAGCACGCCGTCCGAGAGGTACTCGGCCGAGAGCGTGTAGATGTCCCACCACACCCGCCGGTAGCCGGTCCACTCGGCCAGGGCCGTGGAGCGGCCGTCCTGGGTGTTCCCGTCCGCGTCCAGCCACAGCGCCCCCGACAGGTGGGCCTGGAAGTCGTCGTCTGGGGAGATCACCCCGCCGTCCAGGAACAGGCGCAGGTCGTGATCGCGCTCGTCGCCGATCGGATCGGAGCCGTAGGTCGTGGTGGCGCGGAAGCGGTACTGCTCCTGCGCCAGCAGCCAGAAGGCCCAGCGGGGCGGCGGCGCGAGCTCCTCGACGGCCTCGGCCGGCGCCCCGACGCCCGCCCCGGCTCCGGGTCCGGCCGGGGCGTCCTCGGCCCGCGCGGCCGGCGTCAGGGCCACGAGCAGGACCAGGCTCGACATGGAGGTTGCGATCGTGCGCATGGGCTCGATTCTCCCGCGGGGTCAGTTCCAGAGGTAGCCGGAGTGCGTCTCGCCGTGGCAGGTGCCGGTGCAGCGCCCGCCGCTCCAGGTCATGGTCGGCGCGTTCACGTTCTTCGCGCCGTTCACGTGCAGGTCCGGGCCGACGATGGAGCTGGCGCCGTTGACCACCAGGCTGTGGCAGTCGTTGCAGCCGGAGCCCTCGTCCCAGATGTGCTTGTGGTGCTCCCCGCTCATGGCCTCGAAGTCGGCCTCGGCCGAGCCGCTGGCCGGGTGGCAGGCGCGGCAGGTGGTGATGGGGGTGGTGAAGTCGGCGGCGTTGCGGTTCACCCGCCCGGTGCCGTGGCAGTAGAGGTTGTTGCAGGCCGGGGCCGCGTAGGCGCCGGCCGGGCTCAGCCCGCCGGACAGGCGCACCTCGGACACCCCGGGGGTGGCGTCGAACATGTGCCCGGCCACCAGCAGGGCGGCCGGCTTCTGGTGGCACTGGACGCAGTCGTAGGCCGGGTGGGTGGTGCGGGTGACGTGCTCGCTGTGGGCGCCGACCGTCTGCAGGGCGCGGTCGGTGCGGTTGCGCAGATCCTCGGCCGGCGCACCGGTCTGGTTATCCAGCCCGCCGTGGCAGAAGGTGCAGTCGGTGCGCCAGCCAGCCGGGTGGCACTGGTCGCAGCCCTGGTTGGCGCCCCCCCCGTCCAGGCCCTGGCCGTGGCAGGTCCGGCAGTCCATCACCCCGAGCAGCGCGTCCGTGCCGTGCACCAGCGGGCTGTCGTAGCCCAGCGGGTGGCCGCCGGAGGCCTGCACCTGGCCGTCGATGTGCAGCTCGGGCGCCAGGAACTGGTAGCCGGCCGCGATCACCTCGGCGTGGCACACCTGGCACTGATCGTTGGTCGGGTGCCAGCCCCCGGGGGGCAGGCCGTGGCAGGTGCCGCAGGCGGCCTGGGTGCCATCGACGCGCGTCCAGGTGGGGTCCTGCAGGCTGCCGCCCTCGACCAGGCTGGCCCCGTGGCAGTACGTGCCGGCGCAGGTGGCGCCGTCCCAGGAGGCCTGGGCGCCGTCGGCCTGGGTGATGTCGCCCCAGGCGAGCTCGGCCGGGCGTGGGTCGATGTGCCCGGTGTCCAGGGCGTCGGCGTGGATCACGTGGCAGGCGCCGCAGGGGATGGCGCGGCGCCAGGACGAGGCCGACAGGTGGGCGGTGTGCGCGCCGACCCCGCGGATGGTCGGGTTGAGCGCGCCGGCCACGCCCTCGGGCGGAGCGCCGCTCTGGTTGTCCCGGCCGCCGTGGCAGAAGGTGCAGCTCGTGCGGAAGTTCGGGTGGCAGCCCTCGCAGCCCAGGCCCGACAGGCCGCCCTGCAGGTCCGCCCCGTGGCACACGGCGCAGTCGGCCGGGTGCAGGTCGTTGAAGTCCGCGCCGTGCTGGTCCGGGTCGGCGTAGCCGTCCGGGTGCGGCGAGCTGAGGTCCAGGTGGCCGTCCACGTGGCGCTCGGGCGCGGTGAAGCTGCGGTCGGCGGCCACCACCGCGCCGTGGCAGCGGTGGCAGTCCTGCGCCTGGGGGTGCGTGCCGCCGGGCGGCAGTCCGTGGCAGGTGCCGCAGGCGGCCTGGCTGCCGTCCACCACGGTCCAGGCGGGCTGGACGTTCGAGCCGTTCGGATCGGGGAGCGTGGCGCCGTGGCAGTACACCCCGCTGCAGGTGGTGCCGTCGAAGGCCGGTTCGGCCGCGCCGCTGGCGGCGAGCGGACCCCAGGTCAGCTCGGCCGGGGGGCTGGAGTCGTTGTGCCCGGCGTCCCCGACCTGCGCCGGCACCTGGTGGCACTCGCGGCAGGTCAGCGTGGCGTGCCAGTCCGAGGTCCCCAGGTGGGCGCGGTGGGCGCCCACGCCGCGGGCGGTGGTGTCCTGGCCGCCCTGCAGGTCCAGCGGCGGGGCGGCGCTGTCCGCGTCGCCGTGGCAGGAGTTGCAGGCCGTGGCCGAGGCCTCGACCAGGCCGTCGATGTGCCGGGCCGGATCGACCCAGCGCCGGCCCTCGGCGATCGCCCGGGTGTGGCACATCTCGCAGTTCGGGTTCTGCGGGTGGCCGCCGCCCGGGGGGAGCGCGTGGCACGAGCCGCAGGCCGACTGGGAGCCGTCCACCTGGGTCCAGCGGGGACTCGGGTGCGCGCCGCCGGCGGCGGCGATGGCCGCCCCGTGGCAGTACACGCCGCTGCAGGAGGTGCCGTCGTAGGCCGGCGCCGAGCCCCAGGCCGCGGCCAGCGCGCCCCAGGTGAGCTCGGCCGGGGGCTCCGAGTCGAGGTGGCCGGGGGCCTCCATGGTGGCGGGCACGCGGTGGCACTGGTCGCAGGCGAGCGGCGCGTGCCAGTCCGAGTAGCCCAGGTGGGCGCGGTGGGCGCCCACGCCGGGCGCCGTGGTGGCGGCGTTCCCGGAGAGATCCACGGGCGGCGCGGCGCTGAGCTCGTCGCCGTGGCACAGCGAGCAGCCCGCCGTGCCGGACACGTCCAGGTGGCCGTCGAGGTGCCTGCCCTTGACCAGGTCGATCGCGCCCGCCGCGGTGAGGGTGTCCGGGTGGCAATCCCGGCAGCTCGTCGAGGTCGGGTGGGGCGGGGGAGGGGGGAAGCCGTGGCAGCTCCCGCAGGTGATCTGGCTGCCGTCCACCTGGGTCCAGGCCGGCGCGGCGTGCAACCCGCCGTGGAGCGTGCCGCCGTGGCAGTAGGTGCTCGCGCAGCGCCCGGCGGCCCGGTCCCAGGCCGGGTTCGAGCTGCCCGTGGTGGCCAGGGCGCCGAAGGTCACCTCGGCCGGGCGCGGATCGACGTGCCTGGGCGCGTCGACCTGCGCGGGCACCACGTGGCACTCCGCGCACGCCAGGGCCCCGCGGATGCGGCCGTCGGTCAGGTGCACCTGGTGCGCTCCCACGCCGGGGTGGTCCACGGTGAGGTTGTCGTCCAGGTCGGACGGCGGCGCAGGGTTCTGCGCGCTGCCGTGGCAGCTCGAGCAGGTCACCTCGGGCAGACCCTGCCCGAGCTCGGGGTGATCGCAACCCGCGGGGGCCAGCCCGAGCGCACACGACCAGAGCAGGGCATGGGTGCTCGTCAGCTTCATGGAACTCCTCCAGCGTGACTCCCCTTTGTAGCAGGAAACCGAATTCGGATCAATGGAATCCTTTTAGGTTTCTCTTGTGGTAATGGGGCGTTGACAGGCCTGCGAGCGCGGGCTAGAGTGCCGCCCACCCGGGCGTTTCGCCGGGGCTGTCCGAGAGGTCCGGAGCATGCGCGTCCTCCGCCGCACCGTCCAGCTCGCCTTCCTGGGCCTGACCGTGGCCGTGGGGCTGGGGGCGGCCATGGGCTGGCTGCAGGGCGCCAGCGTGGAGGGCTATTGCCCCATGGGCGGGCTGGCGGCCCTGCCCTCGGCCATCACGACCCAGCGCTTCTCCTGCTCCACCGGGGAGGCCAACTTCACCGCGCTGGCCGGACTGCTCGTGCTGGCGCTGCTCGCGCGCAAGTCCTTCTGCGCCTGGCTGTGTCCCCTGGGCACGCTGCTCGAGTGGCTCGGCCGCCTGGGCGCGCGCCTGCGGGGGCGTCGGGCCGCCTCCCCGGCCGTGGGCCTGCTCGCGCCCGCGCGCGCGCCGGACCGGCTGGCCCGCTGGCTGCGGCTCGGGGTGCTGGCCGCGATCGTGGCCGCGACCTACACCACCAGCGAGCTCGTCTTCCGGCCCTACTGCCCCTACTACAGCCTGACGTCGTTCCATGGCCATGACGTGGAGGCCTGGAGCTACGCCATCCTGGGCACGGTGCTGCTCGCGGCCCTGGTCTTGCCCATGGCCTGGTGCCGGTACCTGTGCCCGCTGGGCGGGGCGCTGTGGCCCTTCGCCCGGCTCGGGCGGCTGCGCGTGGCCCGCGAGGAGAGCGCCTGCACGGGTTGCGGGAAGTGCGACCGGGCCTGCCCGCACGGGCTGCGGCCGTCGGCCGCGGATGAGGTGCGCTCGGGGGAGTGCACGCTCTGCCTGGAGTGCCGCGCGGCCTGTCCGGAGCGGGGCGCCCTGGGTGTGCGCGCGGGCGCGCTCGGGGCCCGGCCGCGGGTGTCCGCCTGGGCGGTGCCCGGGTTGCTCGGCGGTCTGGCCGTCCTGGTGGTCGTGGCCAGCGGGCTGTGGTCCATGCCGTCCTACGCGCTCGACATCCCCGACGCCGCGCCGGCCGCCCGTCCGGCCGTGGTGAGCCTGGTGGTGGACGGGGTGCGCTGCGTGGACACCGCCCGCAAGGCGGTCGCCCAGCTCGAGCGGCTGCCGGGCGTCATCCGGGTGGTGGCCTACGCCGCGCGCCACACGCTCGAGGTGCACCACGACGGCGCCCGCCTGGATCGGGAGGCCATCCGCCGGGCCCTGGAGGCTCCGGTGATCGACCCGCAGAGCGGACAGATCCGCTTCCACGTCTACAAGGTGCTGGAGATCGAGTGACTCCAAGGAGGAAGGCGACGATGAAGAAGCTCATGTGGATCACCCTGGCAGGTCTTTTCGTCCTGGCGGCCTCCTGCGCCAAGCCCGAGGGCGTGGCCCCGGCCGGCGAGCCGGGCCAGGCTGCGCCGGCGGAGCCCGCCCAGCCGCAGCCGCCCGCGCCGGCCAAGGTCGAGTCCGCCCCCGCCCCGGCGGCCGAGACGGCCACCTTCGCGGTGCCCGGGCTGAACGCGGAGCTGGTGACGAAGCTGACCCAGGCGCTGGCGGACAAGCCGGGCGTGGTGTCCGCCAAGGCCGACGAGGCCGGCGGCACCTACGCGGTCAGCTTCACCCCGGGCCAGACCAGCCCGGACGCGCTGCTCAAGGCGCTGCAGGCGGTGAAGGCCGACTGCAGCCTGAAGGGCGTCGCGCCCGCGGCCGGCGACGACGGGGCCGCGCCGAAGCACGATTGCGGCGGCTGCCCCTACCACGACACCTGCGGGAAGTGACCCCCGCGGGCCGCGGCCTCACTGCGGCGAGGGCTGGGAGCTGCCCGGTGAGCCGGCCGCGAGCCGGCAGGCGGGTGGGCTGCCCCCGGCCCGCTCGCACACCCCCCCGAGCAGCGCCCGGGCCCTGGGGTGCCCGGGCCGCGCCTCCAGCACCTGGCCCAGGAGGGCGGCGGCCTCGGCCAGCCGCTGCAGCCGGGCCAGCGCCTCGGCCCGCAGCAGCCAGACCCGCGGGTTGGCGGGCTCGAGCCGCTGGACCTCGTCCAGGGCGCGCAGGGCCTCCTCCGGCTCCCCCGCGTGCAGGAGCTGGATGCCGAGGTTGATGCGCGGGGAGGGGAAGCGCGGCTCCAGCGCGGCCGCCACGCGGTAGCTGGCCAGGGCCTCGTCCGGCCGCCCGAGGCGCAGGAGTGCCACGCCCAGGTTGTTCCAGGCGCGGGCGAAGTCGGGCCGCACCAGGGTGGCCAGGCGGAACTGGCGCGCGATCTGCTCCCAGACCGCCTGGTCCGCCTGCCCGCGGGCCTGGCGCATGAGCTCGTAGCCGCGGTTGTTGTAGAAGTGGGCCGTGGCCTCCAGGTCATCCATGGCCCGGAACGTCACCCGCGCTCCCAGCCGCTGGCCGAACTCCAGGGCCAGCAGGCCCGTCTCCGTCTCCACCGCGGCCGTGACGTGGCCGGTCCGCACCAGCACGGGCCCGGCGGCGTGGGTCTGCTCCAGGCTGGCCGAGGCGTCCAGGAAGGTCGCCTCGAGCGCCAGGCCGCGCGCCAGCCCGACGTACACCGCGGCCAGCGACAGGCAGTTGCCCTGGCCCGCCGCGAGGGTCTCCTCGGCCGTGGCGGTCAGCCCCTCCGCGTAGCGCAGACCGAAGCCCGCGGGCGCGAACAGCGCGTCCCGGAGCGCCTGGGCCCGCTCCAGCCTGGTGCGGGCGAGCGCGGTCAGCTCACGGGCGCGGGCCTGCGCGGCCGGGCTCACCTGGTGCGGGCGGACCAGCTCCGCGGCCCGCACCTGGGGCAGCCGCGCGGCCACCAGCGCCCGCAGCTCCTCGAGCGTGGCGTCCCTGGGGTGGAGCGGCGCGCAGGCGGGCCCCAGCGCCAGGCACGTCAGCGAGAGGAGGAGGAGCCGGGTCGGCATGCCCAGGATGCTAGCGCCTTCGCCTCCGGGATGCACCTCTGTGCGGACGGCGAGAAATCCTTTGCGTCCGTTTGGCACTTTCGCCTATGATGCGCCCGACCTCGGAGGCTCAAGGGTTGTGGAGGAGAGGCTTCTCTTTTCAGAGAGGTGAGGGACATGCGGACAGCGCACATCATTTCCTGGCGAACCTGTGTGGCGATGGCGGCCGTCCTCCTGCTGGCTGCCCCGACCCTGGCCTGGGGCCAGGATGAAGGTTCCGGGGAGGGCGGCACCGCGGCCGAGCCCGCGCCGGCGCCCGAGCCTGCGCCAGCGCCCGAGCCGGCGCCGGCACCCGAGCCCGCGCCAGCGCCCGAGCCGGCGGCCGAGCTCTCGCCCGAGGAGGCCGAGCTGGCCCGGCTGGCGGAGGAGATCCCGGAGATCGTGGTCACCGGCACCCGCATCGGGCGTGACAACCTCTCGGAGTTCGCCCACATCACCGTGGTGTCCGCCAAGGAGATCCAGAAGTCGGGCGTGACCACGGTGGACGAGCTGCTGACCACCATGCCGTCCGTCACCCTGCAGGGCCTGAACAAGCAGAACAACAACGGCGGCAACGGCCTGGCGTTCGTCGATCTCCGCAACCTGGGCGTGAGCCGCACCCTGGTGCTGGTCAACGGCCGGCGCTTCATCAAGTCCGGCAGCGGCGCGGCCGTGGACATGAACAACATCCCCGTGTCGATGATCGACCGGGTCGAGGTGCTGCTGGACGGCGCCTCCGCGGCCTACGGCTCGGACGCCGTCGGCGGCGTCATCAACATCATCCTCAAGGACGACTTCCGCGGCTTCGAGGCCGCGGTCACGGGCGGCATCTCCACCTTCGGCGACGGCACGGCGCTCGACGTCTCGCTGACCGGCGGCGTGGGCGGGGAGCAGGGCAACGCGTCGGCCAACTTCACCTACACCCACGAGGGCCGGGTGGAGCAGAAGGACCGCGCCTGGGCGCATTACCCATCGCAGTGGGAGTGGGACCAGGGCGACGGCTCGACCGGTTACCTGTTCGGCTCGGGCACCCACCCGGGCGGGCGCTACTACTGGATCGACCGGGACGGCAACTTCCAGGACAAGTTCGTCGATCCGGACGGCGGCCTGCACGACTTCAACGACGGCAGCCGCTACAACTTCGGCAACGACCAGTGGCTGACCGGCGACATGGAGCGCTTCTCCGCCACCCTGTTCGGCAACTACTTCCTGAGCGAGAAGGTCAGCGCCTACCTCGAGGGCACGTACACCAACCGCTGGAGCCGCAACCAGCTCGCCCCGCAGCCCCTGGGCTTCGGCACCAACGCCTACCCCGAAGTGTTCATGCCCACGACCAACCCGTACATGCCCGCGGAGATGCGCGACTCGATCGACCCGGGCCTGGGCGGCGCCTGGATGCTGTTCCGCCCGACCCAGCTCGGCCGGCGCATCTACGACAACGACTCGGACACCTTCCGCCTGGTCACCGGCGTGAAGGGCGACATCATGAAGGACTTCGACTTCGACGTGTTCTTCAACTACGGCCACCACGGTAACTCCACCACCACCTACAACGCCATCAACCAGCGCCGCATGATCCAGACCACGGACCCGGCCCTGTGCAACCAGTGGGACGCCCAGGCCGCTGGCTGCGTGGTAGGCAACTGGTTCGGCGAGGGCAACCTCAGCCGGGAGGTGCTCGACTACATCCGCTACACCGACGTGGAGAGCACCTCCTGGGACATGTTCCAGGTGGCCGGCCAGATGACCTGGAAGTCGGGCCAGTACTTCGAGCTGCCCGGCGGCCCGCTGGGTGCCGCGATCGGCGTGGAGACCCGCAAGGAGTCCGGCTACAACCGGCCCAGCCCGATCACCCAGGGCGAGGAGTCCGGCGGCAACGGCCTGGATCCCACCGAGGGCTCCTACAACGCCCAGGAGGTGTTCGCCGAGGTGAGCCTGCCGCTGCTCGACGAGCTGCCGGCGGTGTACTCGCTGACGGTCGACCTGGCCGCGCGCTTCTCGCACTACAACACCTTCGGCAACGACCTCACCTACCGCGCGGGCCTGAGCTGGGCCCCGGTCGCGGACGTGCGCCTGCGCGGCGTGTTCTCCACCGCCTTCCGCGCGCCGGACATCGCCGATCTCTACGGCGGGGCGGCCGACTCCTACGAGGAGGTGGACGATCCGTGCAACGACTGGGGCGCCAGCACCGATCCCAACATCCGCGCGAACTGCCAGGCCCAGGGCGTGCCCCAGGACTTCAACCAGAGCGACGCCGGTGGCTCCCAGATCCGCACCAACATCGGCGGCAACAAGGACCTGGACGCCGAGACCGCCATGGTGGCCAACGCGGGCCTGGTGTTCACCCCCACCTTCGGCGGGAGCTGGCTCAAGAACTTCTCGCTCACCTTCGACTTCTACTGGGTCAAGGTGGACAACGCCATCACCAACCCGAACCCCCAGTGGCTCCTCGACACCTGCTACAGCAGCGAGGGCATGAGCCACCCCAACTGCCAGAAGATCATGGCGCGCAACTCCAGCAGCGTGATCACCTCGATGGAGGCGGCCCTGGAGAACATCGCCGAGATCGAGACCATGGGCTTCGACATCACCCTGAACTACGGGCTGACCGGCGACCTGATCGGCGCCCCCAGGTGGCTGCGCCTCGACCTCGGCATCCACCTGAACTACCTGCTGGACTACACCGAGATCGCCATGGGCGACACCATCGAGTACGCCGGCACCATCACCGCCGGGATGACCGGCGGCGCCTACTCCCACCTGCGCGGGGCCTTCACCTTCGCCATCTCGGGCGAGAGCTGGTCGGTCACCAACCGGGTGCGCTACATCGGCGGGGCGGACATCTTCGGGACCAGCGAGGAGAACGGCGACCTGACCCGCAAGGTCGACGCCATCGCCTACTGGGACATCAACGCGCAGTACACCTGGGAGGGGCTGACCTTCATCGTGGGCCTGGACAACCTGATCGGCGCCGAGCCCCCGTACGTGCTCGAGGCCGGGCAGAACGCCAACGTGCAGACCTACGACTTCGTCGGCCGCTTCATCTACACCAAGATCGCCTACAAGTTCTGAGCCCGGCCCGAGCCCGCGGCTCCCGCGAGATCGAGGGGTCGGCCCGGCCAGCGAGCCGCTGGACGGGCGGCCCCTTGCCAGGCGAACGCCACCCGGCGAAACTGGGGGCGTGCGGACTCCCCCTCGGCCCAGGTTGCCCGGGCTGGCGCCGGGCCTGGTCGTGCTCCTGCTCGCCGCGGGGTGCGCGGACGAGCGCTGCCCGTCGCACGCGCACCAGGCCTGCCGCGGGGGCGAGGCCTACTGGGTGGACGCCTGCGGCCAGCGCGAGGAGACCGTCGAGGAGTGCGAGTGCGGCTGCAACGGCTTCGGTCTGGCGTGCCTGATCTGCGGCTGCGAGCCGCGCTGCGAGGGCAGGCAGTGCGGCCCGGACGGCTGCGGCGGGCTCTGCCTGCCCGGCTGCCCGGTGGGCCAGGCCTGCGACCAGGAGCGCGGCACCTGCTTCAGCTGTGATCCCCAGTGCGCGGGGCGCACCTGCGGCCCGGACGGCTGCGGGCGGACCTGCGGCCCGGGCTGCGCGGCCGGGGAGCGCTGCGACGAGGAGGCCGGGCGCTGCGAGGTGGTGTGCGTCCCGGCTTGCGGGCAGAGGGTGTGCGGGGACGACGGCTGTGGCGGTTCGTGTGGCACCTGCCCGGCGAACTCGAGCTGCAGCGCCGCGGGCGACGGCTGCGTGTGCGTCGGTCCGGGCTGCGGCCTGGCCTGCTGCGCCGCCGGGGACGTGTGCGCAGCGCAGGGCTGCTGCTCGCCCGCCTGCGGCGGCCGGACGTGCGGGGACGATGGCTGCGGCGGGAGCTGCGGCGCCTGCCCCCAGGGCAGCGCCTGCGCCCCGGCCGGTGACGACTGCCTGTGCCCGGGGCCGTGGTGCGGGGAAGGCTGCTGCGCCGGCGGCGAGACCTGCTGGCTGGGCGCCTGCTGCCCGCCGGACTGCGCCGGCAAGCAGTGCGGGGACGACGGCTGCGGCGGGAGCTGCGGAGGCTGCAGCGCGGGCGAGATCTGCCAGGATGGGGCCTGCGCGTGCCTCTTCGAGGGTTGCGGCGAGGGCTGCTGCGGTGCAGGGGAGGTCTGCTGGCAGGCCTCCTGCTGCCTGCCGGACTGCGCTGACCGGGCCTGCGGCGACGACGGCTGCGGCGCGGTGTGCGGCGCCTGCCCTGCCGGGGAGCTGTGCGACGAGGCGACCTCGACCTGCGCGCCGGGTGATCCGGGCTTGACCTGGGTGGCCTTCGCCGGGGACAGCTTCCTGATGGGGAGCCCGGAGGGGCAGGGCTCGCCCTACCAGGAGCCGCAGCACCAGGTGTGGCTGGCCCCCTTCGAGTTGACGCTCACCGAGGTGAGCGTGGCCCAGTACCGGCGCTGCTACCTGGCGGGCGGCTGCAGCCGGCCGGGCCTGGACGAGGGCAGCAACTGGGGCGTGGCCGGGCGCCAGGAGCATCCGGTGAACGCGATCGACTGGAGCCAGGCCGGGGCCTACTGCCGCTGGGCCGGTGGCCGGCTCCCGAGCGAGTCCGAGTGGGAGTACGCCGCGCGCAGCGGAGGGCGGGACCAGCGCTTCCCCTGGGGCAACGAGGGCCTGAGCTGCGTCGTGGCGGTGTACGACGACTGGCTGGGGGGAGCGACCCACCCTGGTTGCGGCCTGGGCGGGACCGACGCGATCTGCAGCCGGCCCAATGGTCGCTCCGCGCAAGGGCTATGCGATCTGCTGGGCAACGCCTGGGAGTGGGTGGGCGACAGCTGGCACGACAGCTACCTGGGCGCACCCGTGGACGGCAGCGCCTGGGACGACCTCGTCGAGCCCGAGTCGGTCATGCGCGGCGGCGGCTACCAGAGCGGCGACACGGCCCTCGACGCCCGCTACCGGGGATACCAGGACCGGCTGGAACAGCAGCCCTGGACCGGGGTGCGCTGCGCCCGGTGAGCCGGCGCGCTCAACGCACGCGCTCGGCGGCGCGCGCCATCAGCTCGGGCACGGGCAGGCTGTAGGGGCAGCGCTCGGTGCACTGGCCGCAGGCCTGGCAGTCGGTGAAGCGCTTGGACAGGGCGGCCAGCCGCGCGCGCGCCCAGTCCTCCAGCTCGTAGCGGGTGTAGTAGGCCTCGATGAGCAGCAGGAAGGGGATGTCCAGCCCGTTGGGGCAGGGCTTGCAGTAGCCGCAGCGCCGGCAGAACTCGCCCGCCCAGCGGGCGCACTCGGCCTCGAGCGCTTCGAGCTCGGCCGCGCCGAGCGGGCCCTCGGCCCGGCCGGCGGCCGCGTTCTCGCGCACCTGCTCCACGCCGTCCATGCCGGCCAGGACCACGTCCACGCCGAGCTCGAGCCCCCGGCGAAGCGCCGCCCGCGGCAGCTTCCCCAGCGCCCCGCCGCCGAGCGGCTTCATGGCCAGCACCCCGGCCCCCGCCGCCCGGGCCGCGGGCAGCACGTCCCCGCAGGCCTCGCTCTCCAGCGGGCTGAAGGGCAGCTGGACCGTGTCGAACCGCCCGCAGCCCAGGGCCCTGGCGAGCAGCGGCCGGCTGTGACCGGTCAGGCCCACGAAGCGCACCTTGCCCTGGGCCCGGGCCGCCTCCAGCGCCTCGAGCGCTCCGCCGGGGGCCAGCACCTGGGTGAGCTGCTCCTCGCTCCCGGGGTTGTGCACCTGGTACAGGTCGATGCAGTCGGTGCGCAGGGCCGCGAGGCTGGTCTCGATCTCGCGGGCCATGCCGGCCCGATCGCGGGCCATGGACTTCGTCGCCAGCACGACCTCGCGGCGGCGGCCCTGGAGCGCCCGGCCGAGCTTCTCCTCGCTGTCGGTGTACACCCGGGCCGAGTCGAACAGGGTGATGCCCTCCTCCAGCGCCGCGCGCACCACCCGCCCGGCCTCGCCCGCGTCGACCCCCTGGATGGGGATGCCGCCGAAGCCGATCACCGACACCTCGAGCTCCGTCCGTCCGAGTCGTGTGCGTCTCATGCCGGCTAGACTAGCCAGCCCCCTGGGCCGGCGCAACTCGTAAACGGCAGGCGGTCTTGACCCTCGCTCCGCGGCGGGGTACGTTCCGCCTGCAAAGTAGCGTGGAGGTACGGTCATGCGGCTGATCACCCGATCCGACTTCGATGGCCTGGCCTGCGCGGTCCTCCTGGAGGAGGTCGGCGTGGTGGACGACTACCTGTTCGTCCACCCCAAGGACGTGCAGGACGGCAAGGTCGAGGCCACCGAGAACGACGTGGTGGCCAACGTGCCCTTCATCGAGGGCTGCGGGCTGTGGTTCGATCACCACTCCAGCGAACGCGAGCGGCTGGAGATGAAGAGCCTGAAGTTCAAGGGCTCCTCCAAGCCCTCGCCCTCCTGCGCCCGGGTGATCTACGACTACTACGGCGGGGCCGCGAAGTTCGCCAAGTTCGACGAGTCGGGGCTGATGGACGCCGTCGACCGGTCCGACTCGGCCTACTGGACCATCGACGACATCCTCCAGCCGCATGGCTGGGCGCTGCTGTCCTTCGTCATGGACGCCCGCTCGGGGCTGGGCCGGTTCAAGGACTACCGCATCTCCAACTACGCGCTGATGAAGGACATGATCGGCTACTGCCGCCAGATGAGCCTGGAGCAGATCCTGGCGGTGCCGGACGTGGAGGAGCGCGTCAAGCGCTACCGGCAGCAGGAGCACGCCTACAAGGTGATGCTCATGAAGCACGCCCACGCCGAGGCGAACGTGATCGTCATCGATCTGCTCGATCTGGACGAGATCCCCAGCGGCAACCGCTTCGTCGAGTACGCGCTCTTCCCCCAGCAGAACGTGTCCGCCCGCTGCATGTGGGGGCGGGAGCGGAAGAACGTGGTGATCACCGTGGGCCACTCCATCCTGACCCGCACCTGCAACACGAACGTGGGCTCGCTGCTGCTCGCCTACGGGGGCGGCGGCCACGAGACGGTGGGGACCTGCCAGGTGCCGGTGGAGAAGGGCGACAACGCCTTCACCGAGATCATCGAGACCCTCAAGAAGAACGGCTAGGTACTCGAGCCTGGTTCCCAAGGCGAAGACCGGACTTTCAAGCGCTGGAGGCGCGCTGAAAGTCCTGCTTGTCCGGTGAGCGAAGCTAGAACTAGCCCCTCCCGCTCCACCACAGCCAGAGCAGCGCCGCCGCGGCGGCCAGGGCCAGGGCCAGCCACAGGCCGGGCCCGAGCGGGCTGCGCCAGCGGGAGCGGGCCGGCTCGCTCTCCGGGCGCGGGCCGAGCGCGGTGGCCTCCGGCGGCTCGCGCGGCACCTCGGCCAGGAGCGGCGGCGGGGCGACCCGGGTCGGCACCCGATCGCCCTCGTCGTCCAGCCCACGTCCACGGCCCGACAGGATGCGACCGTCCCGCACCGTGGGCAGGGCGGGCGGCTGGGCCGGGCTCGGGCTGGGGGACGGGCCGGGAGGCGGGCCAGGAGCCGCCTGCGGGCCCGGCGGGAGTGCCACCTGGGTGCGCGGCTCGGGCGGCTCGAGGGCGGCCGCCGGACAGGCGGTGGTGAGCGCCGCGGAGAAGGCGCGGAAGTCGGGGAAACGGGCGGCGGGCTCCATGGAGATGGCCCGCAGGATGGCGGCCTCCAGGGCCGGGGAGATGTCCTCCTCGAGCTCGCTCGGCGGGATGACCTCGCCCCGGCGGATGAGCTTGCCCAGGCCGATCACGTCGGTGCCCTCGAAGGGCAGGCGCCCGGTGGTGGCCTCGTACAGCATGGCGCCGACCGAGTAGATGTCGCTGCGCGGGGTGGCCGCCTTGCCCCACAGCACCTCGGGGGCCATGGTGGCCATGGTGCCGATGCGCATGCCCGCCCGGGTGATGCTGGCCAGATCCATGGCCTTGGACAGGCCGAAGTCCAGGATGCACACGCGCTCCCCGGGGCGCACGATGATGTTGCCCGGCTTGAGATCGCGGTGGATGACGCCCTGGGCGTGGGCCTCGGCCATGGCCTCGCACACCTGGCGCACCAGGCGAACCGCGCGCTCCACCCCCAGGCCGCCGGTGCGCTGGATGAGCTGGTGCAGGGTGGGGCCCTCGACCAGCTCCATGGAGATGAACAGCTGCCCGTCGGCCTCGTGGATGTCGAACAGGCGGCAGACCCCGGGGTGGGTCACCCGGCGGGCGAGCAGCACCTCGCGCTTGAACCGATCGGTCTCCTCCCGGTCGGCGGCCTGGGAGCGCAGCACCTTGAGCGCCACCGGCACGTCCAGCAGGGTGTCGTGGGCGGCGAACACCTTGCCCATGCCGCCCTCGCCGAGCAGCCGGTCCACGCGGAAGCGGCCGAGCCGGCCGCCGATCTCCAGGTCGTCGAGCACGCCGGTAGTGTACCAGCGCGAGGCGCCGGGCGGAAATACCGTGGCGCGCTAGCGCACGAACATCAGCGCCGCGGCGCCCGCCGCGCAGGCCAGGAAGAGCAGGGTGAGCACCAGCCCGGAGATCGACAGCGGCTCGCCGCCCGGCAGCGCGGGGTCGAGCAGGCGGCGCACCAGGTGGCGGAACTTGCCGAAGTAGATCATGCCCCAGGCCGGGGTCGAGCGCAGGTAGAAGGATTCGCCGGCCGGCAGCTCGCGGGCCGCGGGCAGGTAGAAGAAGGCGAAGCGGAGGCGGGGTTTCCGGGCGCACAGCTCGCGCGCATCCGGCTCCACGCGGTCTGCCAGGTAGACGGTGAGCACGGCCACACCCTTCTGGAAGCCGCGCGGCAGGGCGGAGGGGTCGAGGCTCCGGGCGCGGGCCGCCAGGCGTTCGCGATCGGCGTCGATCTCGGTCGCGCTGAGCGTGCCCACCCGGCGCACGAACACCACGTAGGTCAGCTTGGTGAACATGCACTCGAGGTGCCACCTGGTGCGCACGGCCACCAGCTGGTCAGTCTGCTCCTCGAGCACCCGGAAGCCCAGGGACTCGAGGACCTGACGCTGTTCGGCGAGCTGCACGTTCCACCCCCAGTCGGCCGGACCACCCGCGCCGCGCAGACACGCCCGACAGGGCTCGAACCTGTGACCTGCGGATTCGAAGTCCGCCGCTCTATCCAGTTGAGCTACGGGCGTACGAGATGGGTCGTAAAGGATTCGAACCTTTGGCCCGCGGATTAAGAGTCCGCTGCTCTACCAGCTGAGCTAACGACCCAAGACAAGGGTGAATGATGGGAATCGAACCCACAACAACCGGATCCACAGTCCGGCGCTCTGCCAATTGAGCTACATTCACCGCAACCCGTGCATTCCAAGGAGCATTCGCCCCGGGAGGCCACAGCGAGGCTGCTTCCTAGCACCCGTCTCCGGTGATGTCAAGGACCGCGAGCCCTGGCCGGCCTCCGGCCCGCGTGACCCGGCCAGCAGTTTGACTTCCGCTGGCCAGGTCGGAGAATCTATGGGTGCCCTCGATGTAACGATGGAGGCCTGGACCGAGGACCCACGGTAGGAGAACGCCATGCGCCGAACCCGCTGGAACCACGGACGATGGATGGGATGTGCGGCCCTGTGCCTGGGGGCCTGCCTGGCCCTGGGCGGCTCCTCCGCCCTGGCCGAGGAGGCGGCCGGTGAGGGGGGAGCCAGCAGCGACGAGCTGGACGAGGCCATCGAGGCCAACCAGGCCGAGCCGAAGGGCGAGCCACCCGCGGTCGAGGCCGGGGCGGAGTTCGACGCGGAGGCGCAGCCGCTGCGGTTCTACTCGGCCGCGCCAGGAGGCGAGGTCGGCCTGATGCGGGTCATGGAGGCCTACGGCGGCCCGGACATGAGCATGCGGCTGTCGCTGCACGCGGGCTTCTTCACCTCGGACTCCTTCCTCAACTACATGTCCGCCGACGACTACTCCGAGTCGCGCGTCATCGGCCGGCTGGGGCTGGGCTTCACCCCCATCCGCTACGTCGAGGCGTTCATCAACCTGAACTCCTCCTCGAACAAGAACTCCAGCACCCGCCCGGGGCTGCTGCAGACCCAGGGCGATCTCGAGCTGGGCGTGAAGGGCATCTACCCGGTCCTGCCCTACCTCGGCCTCGGCCTGGACGTGGCCGTGTCGTTCCTCAACGGGATCGGGGACGTGACGCCGGACTTCTCCGGCACCAGCGTGCGCACCGCGCTGCTGCTGTCCTTCGACGTGCGGCCGCTGGCCCCCGAGGTGCCGCTGCGCATGCACCTGAACGCGGGCATGGTGTTCGAGAACTCCGACGCCCTGCAGGACGGGCGCGCGCTCAACTGGATCGAGCAGTATGCGCTGCGGGTGAACAACTACCACCGGGTGGCCCTGGGCTTCGGCATCGACGCGCCGCTGCCCTACGCGGACCCCGTGGCCATCACCCCGTTCATCGAGTACACGGTGGAGATCCCGGTGGGCGTGGACGACGCCGCCCTGGGCGCCTCGTCCCGCGGGGAGGGCACCGAGCTCGCGCACATCGTGCCCATGCGCCTGACCCCGGGCGTGCGCTTCACCTACCTCAAGGACCTCAGCCTGGATGTGGCGGTGGACGTGGGCATCGGCGGCGAGAAGGCCTACATCGACGGGGTGCCGTCGGTGCCGCCGTACACCGTGTGGCTCGGCCTGGCCTACGCCTTCGACCCGACCCGGCGGGGCGAGTCCGCGCCGGAGCCCGCCCGCCTGTCGGGCAAGGTCACCTCGGCCAAGGACATGGGCGCGCTCGGCGCGGTGCACATCGCCTTCCCCGGCCGGCCCGTGCAGCCGATCTCCAGCGATCTCGAGCGGGGCGGCTACAGCGTGGACCTGCCCTTCGAGGGAGTGGTCCAGGTGACGGCCACCCGCGAGGGGTACAAGAGCGACTCGCGCGAGATCAAGGTCGAGCGCGGTGAGACCGCCATGCTCGACTTCTCCCTGGAACCCGAGCCCAAGCCCGAGGTGGCCGCGCCGCCGCCGACCGGGCGGGTGGTCGGCAGGGTGCTGTCCGCGCTGGACCAGTCGCCGGTGTTCGGCGCCATCCTGTCCTTCGAGGGCGGGGCCATCACCCCGGTGGCGACCGACGACGTGGAGGGCAAGTACTCCACCTACGATCTCACCCCGGGCCGGGTGCGCCTGACCGCCAGCCGCGTGGGCTTCAAGCCGCTCACCCAGGAGGCCGAGGTGCGGGCCGGCGAGACCGCGCTGCTCGACTTCGCCCTGGAGCCCGACGCGCAGCCGGGCACCCTCGAGGGTGTGGTGCTGGACGAGAAGGACAAGCCGCTGGCCGCCAAGCTGGAGCTCAGCGGCCCGGCCAGCCTGGAGCTCAGCGCGGATGCGGGCAGCGGGCGTTTCTCGGCCCCGGTGCCGGCCGGCAGCTACACCGTCAAGGCCTCGGCCGAGGGCTACATGGCCAAGGCGCGCACCCTCGAGGTGAAGGAGGGCGGCACGCTCTCGGCCGAGTTCAAGCTGAGCCCCAAGCCCAAGCAGGTGGTGGTGGTGCTGCAGATCGAGCAGAAGCGCATCGAGGTGCGCAAGAAGATCCACTTCGAGTCGGGCAAGGCCGTCCTGGTGGCCGACTCCTACTCCATCCTGGACGGGGTGATCGAGGTGCTGGTGCAGCACCCGGAGATCAAGAAGCTGCGCATCGAGGGCCACACCGACTCCGTGGGCGCCCAGGCCATGAACATGCGCCTCAGCCAGGGCCGGGCCGAGGCGGTCATGAAGTACCTGGTCGAGCAGGGCGTCCCGTCCGCGAGGCTCGAGGCCCAGGGTTTCGGCCCCGACCGCCCCATCGCCCCCAACTCGACCAACCGCGGGCGGGAGCAGAACCGCCGGGTGGAGTTCGTGATCGCCGACTGACCCCGGGGTGAGGGGAGGATCACTTGGCCTGCTGGGCGCTCATGCCCTTGACGTCCTGCTTGAAGAACTCGTTGGCCTTGGCGGCGGGCATGGCCTGCTGCTCCAGCATGCCCTTGTAGAGCTCTCCCTGGACGTTGTCGTCCCCGAAGTCGATCATGTTGCGCTGGCCTGACTTGCCCTCGTCGGGCCCCTCGCTGCCCTGGATGTCCTGCGTGCCGCGGTACAGGCCGTAGGCGCCGTCCTTGAGCGCGATGGCGGTGACCGGGCCCTGGATGCCGCTGGCCAGGAACACGCCGCGGAGATCCGCCTGGCCCGCCTGGAAGCGGTCGTTCTGCTCGCCCTTGAGCTGGATGCGGCTGCCGGGCAGCGGCGTCCCGCGCGCGTCGCGCACGGTGACCCGCACCCTCCCCTCCTCGGCCAGCTCGGTCACCTCCAGGGTCAGGCCGCCCACCAGCACCAGGCTGGGCACGGTCTGCGAGCCGGCCCGGGCCAGCACCAGGTAGGCGCCCTTGCCGGGCACGTCCAGCGGCAGGCGCTCCTCGACGGGGCCGCTGCGCCCCTGGGACTGCAGGCGCACGCCGCGGTTCATGATGGGCTTCACCCCGGCCAGGTTCACCTGGGCGAGATCGCGCAGGCTGCGCTTGACGAGGTAGAGTTTCATGAGGTCCACGCGGTAGGCCCGCAGGGCCACCTCCTTGACGTTCGTCGCGCTCACCGGCAGGCGCGGCGTCTCGCCCGGCGGCACCACCACCACGTCGGGCACCGCCAGGCTCTGGCGCGCGAGCTCGTCGAGCGTCTCGCGCGCGTCGCGGAAGGTCTCGCGCACAGCCTCGTAGAGCTCCCTGGCCCGCGCGAGCTCGCCGCGCGCGTGGTAGATCTGGGCCATGATGTAGCGCGCCATGCCGCGGTGCTCCTCCTGGGTGGCCTCCTCGGCGACCCGTCGGCACAGCTCCAGCGATTCGCCGTACTGGCCCAGGCGGAAGTGGGCGAAGGCCTTGAGGTAGGCGATGGCCGGGGCCAGGTCGCTCTTGGCGTGGCGCTCGAGGCCCACCGCGCACCACTCCGCGGCCGGCTCGGGGCGATCGGCCTCCAGCAACGCCGAGGCCAGCGAGAAGACGGCCGGGGGCGCCTCCGGGTCCTCGGGGAAGAGGGCCAGGAAGCCGGCCATGAAGCGCTCGACCTCCTGGAGCAGGCCCGGCCGGTCGAAGCCCTCGACCGGCTCGCCCTCGGCCACCTTGTCGGCCCGTCCGTACAGCACCTGCGAGAAGGCGTAGGCCGCCCTGGCCGCCACGTGCAGATCGGGGAAGGCACCCAGGATCTCGCGCAAGAGCGCCATGGCCTCGGCCACCTCGCCCTCGGCCTCCAGCGCGCCCACGGTGCGGATCTGGCGCAGGAACAGGGCCTCGGCCAGCCCGCGGTCGAGGTGCAGGCCGCCCTCGTGCGCCTTGAGCTTGCGGTACGCGTCCTGGACCGGGCCGATCTTCTCGAACGGCACCACCAGATCCGGGTTCCGCTCCTTGGTCAGCTCGAAGTACTTGAGGATACGCTCGGGATCCTCGAGCGCGATGGCGCTGAACAGGAGCTGCTCGAGCACGGCGGGCACGTACTCCGCGCGCAGCTCGTAGCCGCTCCACAGGGCCTCCAGATCGCGCAGCGCCTGGGCGGAGTCCTCTAACCGGGCGGCCGTCATGCCCCGGTCGTGCAGCTCGTCGGGCGTCGGCTTGACCTCGGGCCGGGCCGCGCCGGCCGGGTCGACGGTGAACGTCGTGCCCGGCCCGAGCGCCTGGACCTCCGGGTGCGCCAGGGACACCAGGCGCAGGGGAGGGAAGGCGTAGGCCCCGGGCTCCACGGCCGTGAGGCGGTAGCGCAGCTGCGCCCGCCTGCCGGCCGGGCCCAGGTGGAAGTACAGGCGCCTGCCCTCGGCGCGCAGGTGGGTGAAGTCCCCGCGCTCCACGCCCGGCTGCAGGGCGAAGCCGGGCGGGATGCGCTCCTCGAGCACGCAGTGGTCCAGCGGGGCGTCGAACTGACGCTCGAGCTCCAGCGTCACGTCCACCTCGCCGCCGGCGGGCATGCGGGGCACGTCGTTGACCCAGCGCTCACCGGTCGGCGCGATCGTGCTGAAGCCGGCCTCGATGGGCTGGCCGCGGTAGGGCAGCGGCACGGGCTCCACCCGGCGGCGGAGCGTCACCGGGCTCTTGGCGGTGGGCGACCCGTCCTGGCTGTGGCCGCTCAGCCGGGCGCTCCACCAGGCCGCGCCGTTGCCCTCGGCGATCAGCTCCAGCTCGTTGGCGCCCGGCCGGATGAGGCGCGGATCGAGCTCGAGCTCGGCCAGCCCGGCCGGGCCGATCAGCTCGGCCTGGCCGGCCGGCTGTCCGTTCAGCCTAAGCGTCACCCGCAGGCGGGCCCCCTGGCTGCGCGCCGACTCCAGCCTGGCGATGGCCCGCAGCGCCACCGCGGCCAGGCGCGGGGAGCTCCAGCCCAGCACCCGCCCCCCGGCGTGCAGCCAGGTGAGCGCACGCGCCACGCGCGGATCGGCCGGGTTCACCTGGCTGAGCAGCAGCAGCGCCCGGGTCCGGTCCAGGTCGGAGACCCAGCCCGAGGGGGCCCAGCGCTCCCAGGGCGTGCCCGGCGGGGTCTCGGCCAGCGGATCGCCGATCACCGCCGCCACCTCGGCGGCCTGCTCGGGCCGGCCGAGGGCCAGCCAGGCCAGGCCGAGCAGCGCCTGAGCGCCCAGGCCCAGATCGCGCCGCAGGCGGTGCAGGCGGTGGAGCTGGACCGCCGGCACCTGCGCCTCGCCGAGCTGGGCCAGGGCGTGCAGGATCTCGGCCCGGCGCAAGAAGTCCTCGGGCGGCAGGCTGGCCAGGCTGGCCTGGAGGAGCTGGGCGGCCGCGTCCAGCTCGGCCTGCGGCTGGCGCCAGCCGAGCTCCTCCGCCCGGACGCGGGCGCGGGCCAGGGCCTCGACGGCCGCGGCGGTCACCTCCAGGCTGGTGGCGCCGTCCTCGCTCCAGCCCCAGCCGCCCTCGCTGTTGCGCGCCGACAGCAGCCAGGCCAGCTCGGCCCGCAGGCGGGTGCGCACCCCCGCGAGCAGGGTGGCGTCGGCCTCGGGGCCGAGCAGCTCGAGGATGGCCAGATCGACGAGCGCCGCGTGGGGGCCGCGGCCACCCAGGGCGGCGCTGGGCGAGCAGCCCTGGCAGTCGCCCAGGAAGAAGCTCGCCAGGCGCGTGCCCAGGCGCACGCCCAGGCGCGGCTCGCGCAGCCCCTCGGCCAGGTGGAGGCTGCGCTGCTCGCGGCCCGTGAGCAGGCCCTGGCTGCCCACCTCCAGCCGCACGCCCCGGGCGCGCACCGGCACGGCCAGCTCGAGCCGGTCTGTCAGGGCGCCGGCCTGCGCCTCCAGCGCGAGCACCAGGGACTGGCCGGCCTCGCCCGCCGCGAGCTCGGGGAAGGCGTGAGCGGCCACCCCGTGGGCGGGCACGTCCAGCTCGGCGGCCTGGGCCTTGCCCCCAGCCGTGAGCGACAGGCGCGCCTTGCGCGCCTCGGCGGTGTCGTTGAACACCCGGGCCACCGGCAGCACCCTGTCGCCCGACTCGAGCTCGGGCGGCAGGTCGAGCCGCGCCCAGAACGCCTTCGCGGTGCGCAGCTCCTTGCGCGCCTCGCCCACCAGGGTGTCGCGGGTGACCCCGCGGGCGGTCACCCGCCAGCGCGAGATGCCGTCGGGCATGCGCACGGCGAGGCCGGCCACGCCGTCCGGGCCGGTGCGCACGTCCGCGCGGAACAGCGCGCCCTCCTCGAAGGCCCTGCGCCAGCGGGCGTCCTTGCCGCCCATCACGCCGGCCTTGCCCATCATGACCTTGGAGACCCTGCCGCCGACACGGCCGAAGCCCGCGCCGCCGCCCCCGGAGCCGTAGCCCACGGAGCCTAGCCCGCCCACGCCCATGGACTCGCGCGCGGCCAGCGAGTCGAACTCGCCGATGGCCTTCTCGGTCATCGCCCGCCGGCGGGAGCTGAGCGCGGCCATGGCGGCCGAACCCTGGGTCTCGTCGACCTCGGCCCGCTCCACCTCGGCGGCCTCCACGGCCGGGAAGCGGTTGAGGTTGGAGGCCCGCGGCGCGAGCTCCTCCAGATCGCGGCTGCGCGCGAAGACCGAGTCCAGGCTGGGCGTGAGGTCGGGGAAGGCCTCCAACAGGGCCTCGTCCACCACGCTGAGCAGGAACTCGGCGTCGGCCGGCCGGCCGTCCTGGTCGCGGGCGGTCAGCGTCAGCTGCACCTCCTCGCCCGGCGCGACCTCCTCGCGATCCGCGCGGATCTCCACCTGGAGCTCGCGCGACACCTCCAGGCTGCGGGTGGTGTGGTGCAGCCGGTCGCCCTCCAGCGCCACCGCCGCCACCTGGAAGGCGGGCACCAGCGCGTCTCGCACCGGCACCTCGAGCGCGGTCTCGCCCGGCGCCACCACCAGGGCGCGATGCTCGAGCACGCGCTCGGTCTCCACGGTGACCAGCACCAGGGCCCGGGCCGGCAGCGTGCTGCGCAGGCTGAGCTTGGCCGGCCGGCCCAGGGTCTGCACGGGCCGATCGATCTCCAGGGACAGGCGCGGCTCGTCGGCGCCCCTGGCGTGGAGCGCCAGCTCGCTCACCACGGGCTCGCCCGCGCCGTCGCGGGCGCTCAGCCGGACCACGTAGCTGCCCGGGTGGGCCAGACGCACGGGCACCCGGGCCAGGCCCTCCGCCGGCACCGTCACCTGCTGGTCGAACACCCGGCGCTCGCCCTGGGAGGGTGGCACCTGCTCGAGCACCTCGAGGCGGGCGGTGGCCGCGCGGGGATCGCCCTGTGGGCCCTCGGCGTGCACCAGCAACTCGAATGGCTGGCCGGCGAACAGGCCCTCGCGGCCGGCCTCCAGGCGCAGGCGCAGATCGCTGGCGGCCACCAGCACCCGGGCCTCGGCCTGCTGGAAGGCGCCCAGCAGGCGGAAGTGCAACACGAGCGTGCGGTTCTCCTCGAACTCGCGGGTGGCGAAGGAGAAGGGCAGCCGGCCCTGGGTGTCGGTGCGCCCCGTCTCCACGCGCGGGCCGCCGTCGTACCAGTACTGCACCTCCACGTCCGGGGCGGGCGTGCCGTGGGCGTGGCGCACCGTGAAGCTGCCCTGGGCGGGTTCGCCGCGGTGGACCACCGGGTGGTCCAGGCGCACCTCCAGATCGTAGGGCAGGCGCCGGTGGGCCTGGACCTCGAAGCGGGCGCTGAAGCTGTCCCCCTTGATGTGGTTGAGGCTCACGGAGTACGCCCCGGGCGGCGCGTCGGGCTCCAGGACGAGCGCTCGCTCGAACACCCCGAACTCGTCGAGGCGCACCTTCTCCTCGAGCAGGCTGCGGCCGCGGGCGTCGCGCACCCACAGCTCGAGCGTCTCGCCGGCGGCGGTGGCGTACAGACCGTCCCTGGCGTCGCGGAACACGCCGCTGAGGTGCACGCGCTCACCCGGCCGGTAGACCGGCCGATCGCTGAGCACCAGGGCGCGGCGGTTGAGCACCTCGGGCGGGTTGGTGAGCGGGGTGGCGCCGCCCAGCCAGGCCAGGTGCTCGCCGCGCGAGGCGAAGACCTGGAGCTGGCTGCCGTCGGCCTCCTCCGGCAGCTTCACGCGCAGCGCTCCCTGGGCGTCGGTCTCACCCTCGCCGACGATCTTCGCCCCGTCGCTCACCAGCACCCGGGCGCCCGGCGCCGGGGCCAGGGTGCGCAGGTCCTGGGTGAACACGAACAGCTCGCGGTAGCCGGCCTTGGCCACGACGGCCAGGTCCGTGACCAGCAGGGCGGTGGTGGCCTCGAGCTTGCCGGCCCCCAGGCCGAGCAGGTACAGGCCCGGCCGGTCGAGCGGCAGCTCGGCCTGCTGCTCGACGCGCGCCATGGGCCGGTAGCCGGGGATGGGCACGCTCCAGGTGAGGTCCGGGCTGCACAGGGCGATGTCCACCTCGGTCAGCGCGTCCAGGCCGAAGCGGTCGCGGAAGAAGTCCTCCGCCACCAGCCGGTAGGCGCGCACCTCGAGGCCCTCGAGGTTGCGGGCGCGCAGCTTCAGGCTCGGGGTCTGATCGCTCCTGAAGTTCTCGGGCGACTCCACCAGCAGGGATGGTTGCTCGAGCTGGCTCAGGCGCTGGTCGGCCTCGCCCGCGCTCGGGCTCTTGCCGTCCGCGCGGGCCTTCTGGTAGGCCTCCTTGGCGCGCACCACGTCGCCCCGGCGCTCGTGGATCTCGCCGGCCAGCAGCCAGCCCTCGTGGCCCTTGGGGTCCTGGGCGAACTTGGCGGTCAGCAGCGCGAGCACCCGCAGCGCGCCGTCCAGGTCCTTGGCCTCCAGGCGCGCCTGGGCCCCGCGCAGCAACGCCTCGGGGGCGAAGGCGGCGGCCGGGTGCTTGTCGGCGAACTCCTCGAACGCGGCGGCGGCCTCGGGCCAGCGCTTGGCCTGCGCGGCGGCCTGGGCCTTGGCGGCCCGGGCGTCCTCGATGCCCCGCCGGGCCTGGGTCCAGAACTCGTGGGCCGGGTGGTGCTTCAGGTACTCCTGGAAGGCGGCCACGGCCTCGTCGTGCCGGCCCTGCGCCAGGAGCGACACCGCCAGGTGGTAGCGGGCCGGGGCCAGATCCTCCTCGGGCTTGCCCTCGGCGAGCAGCGCGCGCAGCTCGTCCTCGGCCGCGGCGTGCTGGCCGCGGGCGAGCGGCGCGAGCGCGATCTCCAGGCGCGCCTCGGCGGCGCGCTTGTGCTGCGGGTAGGCCGCCAGGAAGCTCCTGAGCGCGGCCTGGCCCAGGGCCAGCTCGGCCCCGCCCGACGGGGCGGGCATGCCGAAGGTGCGGGACAGCAGCCAGCTCGCCTCGGCGGCGTGCGGCGAGCGCGGGGTCTGGGCCAGGAGATCGCGCAGGTGGCGCCGGGCGGTGCGGGGATCGCCCTGCTTGATCAGGCACTCGGCCGCGCGCAGCTCGAGCTCGTCCGGCTGCGGGGGCAGCGGCTTCTGCTGGAGCAGCGCCTGGTACCAGGCGGCCGCGTCCGCGTGGCGCTCCTGCGCGACCAGGGCCCGGCCCACCTTGCGCTCGATCTCGGCGCGCAGCCCGGGCTCCTCGGCCAGCTCCAGGGCTGCCCGGTAGAGCTGCTCGGCGCGGGCCGGCTCGGCCGCCTTGCCGGGGGTGGCCGGCTCCAGGCGCTCGTCGCCGAGCAGCACCAGGCGCCGGGCCACGGCGCCCGACCGGGCGCGGCCCTGGACCCCGTTCAGCCCCTCGGCGAACAGCCGCTCCGCGGCCTCGAAGTCGCCCTTGCGCGCCAGGCACTCGGCCAGGCCGAAGCGGGCCCGCGAGGCGTGCGCGCTGCCGGACGGGGCCAGCCGCTGGACCTCCCGGTAGTCGTCCGCGGCCGCCTCCAGCTTGCCGGCGTTCAGCTCCGCCCGGGCCCGGAGCAGCTTCGACTCGAGCGGCGCGCCCTCGAGGGCGCGGAGCAGGCGGAGCGCCGCGGACAGGTCACCGGCCGCCATGGCCCGCAGCCCCTCGAGCAGGCGCACGTCCCGATCTCCTCCCCCGGCGCGGGCCGGGCCGGCGAGCGGCAGCAGGGCGAGCGCGGACAGCATGGCCAGCAGCCTGGTGAGCGCCTTGGGCATGGGGACGGCTCCTTTCCGGGAGACTCCTGTCGGCTCTAGTGGACGGAGGGCACGTTCTCGTTCCGGCCGGGCTTGGGACCACCTCCGGCGCTCCGCGGTTCCAGCCCTGCCTCCCACAGCTGCATGACGTCGTCCGGGCCAGGCGGGCTCCCGCGGAAATCCCCGTGGCGTTCCAGCGCCTTGAGCCCGGCCCGCGCGAGCAGCCCAGGGATCTCCCCGGGCGGGAACAGGCGCAGGTGGAGCTCGGTGGTGAAGGGCTGGCCGTCCTCCGTCCGGGGCGAGAACCGGTAGCGGACGAGGCTGATGCGCGTGGCCGGGTCGTAGCGCTGGCTCTCGGACACGTCGTACGTGAGCCCGCGCAGGCGCAGGGAGCGCAGCGGCAGGCCGTCCTCCCCGCCGTGCTCCGCGAGGAGATCCGGGCGCGGCACGCTGAGGTCGAACAGGAAGCGGCCGCCGGGCGCGAGGTGCTCGGCCACGCGGGCGAGGCAGGCCGCGAGCGAGGCGTCGTCGAGCAGGTGCATGAGCCCGTTCAGCGGCGCGAGCACCAGGTGGTAACGGCGGGGGAGGCTGAAGGCGGCCATGTCGGCCTGGACGAGCCCGACGCGGGCGGCGAGCGGCGGGGGCAGGCGCGCCACCCGCTCCCGCGCCCGCGCCAGCATGGCCGGGGCGTTGTCGAGCCCGTCCACCTCGAGGCCGGCCCCGGCCAGCGCGCACAGCACCCGGCCCGTACCGCAGCCCAGCTCCAGGGCCGGGCCGCCGAGCACGGCCGCGCGGGCCGTGTACCAGGCCACGTCGGCCCGGAACGGAGCGTACTCCGCCTCGTAGCGCTCGGGGTCGGCGTAGTAGGGCTGGTCCACGGGCGGCGATTGTACCGCGTCCCGACCCGCTTGCGATTTCTTTTGACCCCGGGTGGCGGGGAGTTGTATATCCTGGCCACTGTCGAAGTCAGGCGGGAGCGGACCAAACGAGGTGAATCCATGAAGCGGTTCAGCTTTGCTGTGTGTGTCGTGCTCGTGGGCGTGCTGTGTGTGGGGTTCGGCTGCGAGTCCAGCGCGCCGCGGGAGAACGCGTGCGATCCCAACCCCTGCGTGGACGAGAACTTCGATCCCCTGGTGGCGCACCGCTCGCTCTGCACCGCCACCTCCGAGGGGGCGATCTGCGACTGCGACTGGGACTACCTCGACAACGCCGACGGCGTGTGCGCCTACCAGTGGTGCATCCCGGGCTGCGAGCTCAATCAGCACTGCGAGATCGTGGGCAGCGCGCTGGCCGCCACCTGCGAGGCCAACGTGTGCGAGCCGGCCTGCGACCCCCTGGACGTGTGCGTCGAGAGCGCGGACGCCGATGGCAACCAGATCTTCGTGTGCGGCTGCGGCGCCGAGGGCGAGATCTGCGAGGACCCGGCCACCTGCGTGGATCACGCCTGCACCTGAGGCTCGCTCTCTCCGTTCGACCCTCCCTCCACGAGGCTGACCCGCGAGGTTGTTTGTCTCCCTGCAGTGGACGTGTGTAGCCTGGGGGATTCAATCCCCTGGCCCCGTCCACCTTCGAAATCCAATTATTTCAAGTTGTTGTGTAGAATCTTGGGCTGGCATGGGAAGTGCTAAGACGCGGTGCGGCATCCCTGGGCGGCAGCCTGGATGATCGAGGAAGCTCAATGAAGTCGTGGTTCCTGCTCTTCGCGATGTTCTTTTCCGCCTGTGGCTCGGCCGGGACGGTGGACGGCCCCTGGACCGACGGGCCGAACCCGTTCCTCGACCCGACGCTCTTCCGGTCCGCCGCCAGCTACCGCGAGCTCGAGGTCAGCCTCGAGGCCGAGCTGGAGTCTCCGGGCTGGGAGCTCTTGTTCGCGCCCGGCGACGCCCTCTGGTTCGCCGCGACCGAGCTCCGCCGGCGCCACGGGCTGGAGCTCGGCTTCCCGGCCGACGAGGCGCTCGAGCCCGCGCGCCTGGAGTGGCTGCTGGACGGGCGCTGGTTGCCCACGTCCCAGGTGGCGCCCAGCGACTGGCTGCGGCTCCGCCGCTTCCGCCTGGGCGCGCATGCCTGGGCCTTCGGCCTGGCGGCCCAGCTCGTCCAGCCCGGCCAGGCGTACGAGCTGCAGGTGCCCGCGCGTGCCTACCGCCTGCTCGAGGACGCGGGCGCCTCCTGCGCCGAGGGCGGCCAGCTGCCCCCGGCCGGCACCTACTGGTCCGTGTGGGCGCCCGAGCTGCCCGGCTGTCAGGCTCCGCTCGCGACCCTGTCGCTGCGGGTCGAACGGCTGGCGCCGGCCTCCCCGGCCGCCTACCCCGAGTACGACGCCTTGCGGGTGGACGGGCAGCTGCGGGCCGCGGCCGTGTTCCTCCCGGATCCGGCCGAGGGGACGGATCCCCGGGCCGGCTCGGCCTGGGCCGCGGCCGAGGCGCTGTGCGCCGACCTCCTGGACGCCGGGTTCGCCGAGCAGCCGGGCCTGGCCCGCGGCCGCCGCTTCACCCGCGCGGGCGCCTCGCTGGCCCTCTCGGTGGACGTGCTCTTCCCCGACCGGCTGGCGGCCATGGGCGATCCGGCCGCCGTGCTCGACTGGCGGCGCGCCTTCGCCGGGGCCGAGGTGCTGCTGATGATCGGCCCCGCCGCGCTGCCGGCCGGGTTCGCCTTCTCCGAGCTCGAGCTGCCCGCGGGCTACCAGGTGGTGCTGGCCACCAGCCAGCTCGAGCCCGACCTGCTCGTGCGCCCGCTGGCCGCGGGGGGCTACGGGCGGCTCGATCTGCTGACCACGGCCCGCGCCCTCTCGGGGGCCGAGCCCCGGGCGCTGGCCCGCGGGCTGCTGGCCGGCCTGCTGCGAGGGGCGGCGGGCGAGGATCTCCACTGGCCGCAGCTCCTGGCCGGGGTCGAGCGGCTGGGCGGCGCCCCGCTGGTCGCCAGCGGCGTATCCACCAACTGCTTCACCCCCGCGGGCACGCGCTGCGCCGAGGAGCCCGCCGTCGCCAGCCTGCGCCTCGAGGACACCCGGCCGCTGCCCATCCCGGACGGCGACCCGCTGGGCGTGCGCGCCGAGCTCGAGGCGCTGGACGCGCGCAGCGTGGTCAGGGCCGAGCTGGAGCTGGTCGTGGAGCACCCTTACCCGGCCGATCTCGAGATCGCGCTGGAGCACGGCGGGCGCAGCCTGCAGCTCTGGAGCCACCAGGTGAGCGGCCAGAAGGACGTGCGCCTGCGGGTGCCCGCCGAGGTGTTCGTCGGTGCGCCGGCTGGCGGGCCGTGGAGCCTGGCGCTGCGCGACACGAGCCCGCTCGACGAGGGCCGGCTCGTGCGCTGGGCGCTCACGCTCGAGCTGGCCACCCCCGCCGAGCCCGCCGGTCTGTAGGGGCAGGCAGCGCGCGCCGGCTCAGCCGAAGGCCAGGCCGCCGTCCACGTCGAAGCAGCGCCCGTCGAAGTAGTCGCACTCCAGCACGAACTTCACCGCCAGCCACAGGTCCTCGGGCACGCCCACCCGGCCCACCGGGATCTTGGCGGTGAGCGCCTCGCGGGCCTTCGGCGACATGCCCTGGGTCATGGGCGTCTCGACCAGCCCCGGGGCCACCGCGCCCACCCGGATGCCGAAGGGGGCGAACTCATGGGCCCAGGTGGTCGTGTTGGCGGCCATGGCCGCCTTGGTGGCCACGTAGTTGGACTGGCCGCGGTTGCCGTGCCGGGCGATGGACGAGATGTTGACGATCACCCCCGGCCGGGAGCCGGTCGCGACCATCTTGGCCGCCACCTCGCGCGCCATCCAGGTGGCGCCGGTCAGGTTGACGTCCAGCACCTGGTGCCACTGCTTGGAGCTCAGCTTCACCACCTGGCCGGTCTCCTTGTCCTTCTTGACCAGCAGCCCGTCGCGGAGCAGCCCCGCGTTGTTGATGAGCCCGTTCAGGCCGCCCATGGCCCCGTGGGCCCAGCCCACGAACGCCTCGCACTCGGCCTCGTCCGCCACGTTGAGCTTGCGGTGGTGGATGCCCTTGGGCAGGGCGGCCAGGCCCTCCTCGTTCACGTCGCCGACCGCCACCTGGGCGCCGGCCTCCTGGAGCCTCTTGGCGAAGTGCAGCCCCATCCCGGAGGCGCCGCCGGTCACGATGATCTTGAGCGATTTGAGTTCCATGCACCCTCCATGCGTGTCTGGGCCCGGCCCCGGAGGGCGGGGCGCCCACCTGGGGTCGGACCGGGTCGTCGGCGTGTGGCGAAGGGGAGCATGCCACCGCCGACGCCCGGGGCGCAAGGGTTGCCTGGGCTCAGGCGCGGGGCTGGGAGCGCAGCGCCTGGCCGACCTGCTGGGTGGCCTCCAGCGCGGCCTGGCGCCACTCGGCCGAGGCCCTGGCGGCCTGGGCCAGCGAGTCCTTCATCAGCCGGCTCATCTCGTCGATGGCGGCCTGCACCTGCTCCAGGCCCTGCTGCTCGACCCGCGCCATCTCGCCGTAGAAGGTCTGGATGCGCTGGACCTGGTCGTCCACCATCTTCTGCCAACCGTCCAGGTTCGCCTGCATCGGGTTCTGGGTCTTCGCGCTCGTCATGGCTCCCTCTCCTTCGTTGCGCGGGTTCACCGCGGTTTTCGTTCGCCGACCTGTTCCGTCGACGCTCGAGAAGGTATGCACTGCACAATAAAGTGTCAAGCAAAAAATGTTGCACTGCACTACGCAGCATCCCGGATTGGATGGTAATCAATTGATTGTGAACACATTTATCCCGCGGGGCGACGTGCGTGCCTTTTGCGGGAGCGATTTTCTCCTTGACGATTCATTGTGCATGTGCATAATCCGGTTCATTCACGCGGGAGGAAGACGATGGTTCACGGGAACTGGCTGGCCAAGTGGAAGACGCTCGTCGGCTCCAAGCCGGCGGTGGTGGAGCTGGAGACCGGGCGCAGCCTGACCTACGCGGCCCTGGACGAGCGGGCCGACCGGCTGGCCCACGCCCTCCAGGACGGCTTCGGCGTCGGCCCCGGCGAGCGGGTGGCGGTGCTGGCCCAGAACCGGCTGGAGCAGGTGGAGCTGTACTTCGCGGTGGCCAAGCTGGGCGCGGTGCTGGTGCCGGTCAACTGGCGCCTCACCCCGCCCGAGGTGGGCTACGTGCTCGCCGATTCGGCCCCCAGGGTGATGTTCTTCGGCCGGGAGCTCCAGGCGGGGGTGCAGGCGCTGGTGGACGCTGGCCTGTGGCGGGGCCCCCTGGTGGACCTGGACGATCCGGGGCCCCAGGGCTACGCGGCCCGCCTGGGCGCCGCCGCCGCCACGCCGGTGGAGCGCGAGGGGGTGCTGGAGTCGACCCCGCTGATGCTGCTTTACACCTCGGGCACCACCGGGCGGCCCAAGGGCGCCGTGCTGACCCACGGCTCCATCACCTGGAATGCCATCAACACCGCCACCGGCTGGGATCTGCACCAGGCGGACGTGACCCTCACCCACACGCCCTTCTTCCACACCGGCGGCTGGAACGTGCTCACCCTGCCGCTGCTGCACCGGGGCGGCACCGTGGTGCTGGCCCGCAAGTTCGAGGCCGCCGAGGCCGTGCGCGCGATCGAGCGGCACGGCATCAGCGTGCTGTTCGCCGTGCCGACCATGTTCCAGATGATGCTGGACTGCGGCGAGCTGGGGCGGGCGGAGCTCGGCTCGTTGCGCTTCTTCATCTCCGGCGGCGCGCCCTGCCCGGTGCCGCTCATCGAGGCCTACGCCCGGCTGGGGGTGACCTTCAAGCAGGGCTACGGGCTGACCGAGGTGGGCCCCAACTGCTTCGTGCTGGACGCGGCGGACGCCATCCGCAAGGCCGGCTCGGTGGGCTTCCCGGTGCTGCACCTGGACACGCGGCTGGTCGCCGCCGAGGGCCGGCTGGCCGGCCCGGACGAGGTGGGCGAGCTGCAGCTGCGGGGCCCGACGGTGTGCGCCGGCTACTGGCAGAACCCCGAGGCCACGCGCCAGGCGCTGTCCGCGGACGGCTGGTTCGCCACCGGCGATCTGTTCCGCCGGGACGCCGAGGGCTATCACTACGTCGTCGGGCGCCTCAAGGAGATGTACATCTCCGGCGGCGAGAACGTGTATCCTGCCGAGGTGGAGCGCGTGCTGTACGAGATCCCCGAGGTGATCGAGGCGGCCGTGGTGGGCGTGCCGGACCCCAAGTGGGGCGAGGTGGGCTTCGCCTTCGTGGCCACCGGCCGGGCCGATCGCGCCGGGCTGAGCGAGGCCCGGGTGCTGGAGCACTGCCGCGAGCACCTGGCCCGCTACAAGGTGCCCAAGTTCCTGGCGCTGCTGGACACCCTGCCCAAGGGCGCGAGCGGCAAGATCCAGAAGACCGAGCTCCAGGCGGAGGCCAGGCGGCGCGCGGGCGCCGCGGGCTGAGGCGCGGGGCGAGACAGACAGGGAGGGCCGAGACATGAGCGCACCGCAGTCCCCGTCCGGGAAGCCGTCCTTCGAGACGGTCATGGGCATGATGACCGAGAGCGCCCAGGCGTTCTCGGCGGCCATCCAGGCCTTCATGGAGGCGGCCGCCAGGACCTCCGCGGAGACGGCCGCGGGCAGCCAGGGCGATCCGGCCGCGGTGCTCCGGTCCTTCGCCGAGAACTGGGGCCGGGCCTCGAACCAGCTCGGCTCGATGGTGGGCGGGATGCTGCAGCGCTGGCTCGAGGAGCTGCCCGAGGCGGCCCAGTCGCGGCTGGACGCGCAGACCTTCGCCCAGCTCCAGCGGCTGGCCCGCGGCCACCTGGAGGAGGAGCTGGGGCGGCTGGCCGAGGTGCCAGCGGAGATCCTGGCGCGGGCGCAGAAGGCCGATCCCCGGCGCCTGGGCGCGCTCCTGCAGAGCCTGGTGGCCGAGTACCTGGCCGACCTGCAGTCGCTCAAGGAGTCCGCCTTCAAGGTCGACTTCGGCCCGCTGGCCGCGGGGCTGGGCAAGCTGCTCGGCGGCGATCTCGACCCGGCCGCGCTCAAGGTGGTGCAGCGCTTCCTGGACGGGCTGCTGGTCAAGGCGCGCTACGGAGCCGAGTACTACGCCGACCCGCAGGCCACCCCGGTGGGCCAGAGCCCGCGCGAGCTCGTCCACCGCGAGGGGCGCTTCGAGCTGTACCGCTACGCCCCGCGGGCGGGCCACGCACCCGGCCGGCCGCCGGTGCTGCTGGTCTACTCGGTCATCAACAAGGCCTACATCCTGGATCTCGTGCCGGGCTTCTCGTTCGTCGAGCACCTGCTGGCCGAGGGGCTGGACGTGTACCTGATCGAGTGGGGCCAGACCGAGCCCGGCGATCGCGCCACCACGCTCGACAGCTACATCGAGCCTGGGCTGCACGGCGCGGTCGAGCACATCCGCGCCACGACCGGCGCGGACCGGGTGGCGCTGTTCGGCCACTGCATCGGCGGCAACCTGGCGCTGCTGTACGCCGCGCTGCACCCCGAGCGGGTCGCGCGGCTGGTCACCCTGACCACGCCTGGCACCGCGGCCGAGGGCGGGGTGGTCAGCGTGTGGACCGACCAGGACGTGTTCCCCATCGACGCCATCCTCGACACCTACGGGCACATGCCGGCCAAGCTCATCCGCTACACCTTCATGGCGCTGAAGCCCTACTACGAAGTGCTCAAGTGGAAGATGTTCGTCGAGAACCTGGGCAACGAGGACGCCATGAAGCTCTTCGCCCCGGTCGATCGCTGGGCCAACGAGAACGTGGACATCCCCGGCGAGGTGTTCCGCAAGTTCGTGGTCGAGGTGCTGCACGCGGATCGCTTCCGCAAGGGCGAGACGGTGATCCGCGGGCGCAAGGCGCGCCTGAAGGACATCACCTGCCCGTTCCTCAACCTGGCCGCCTCGCGGGACTGGATCGTGCCGCCCAAGTCCGCCCAGGTGCTCAACGACGCCGTGGGCAGCGCGCAGAACGAGTTCGTGCTGATCGAGGGCGCCCACGTGGGCGTCATGATCGACCCCCGCTCACGCCCCCTGTGGAAGCGCATGAGCGACTTCCTCAAGGCCGGACCGAAGGCACAGAAGAAGGAGAGGACTTCTGTGAAGGTGAGGCAGGGAGGGAAGGGCAAGACCCCTTCGAGGGGGAAGGCGAAGACCGCGAAGAAGGCTGTCGTGAAGGGCAAGCAGGGCAACCAGAAGATGCAGAAGAAGAGGAAGTAGGCGGGCTCACTCCGGGGCGGGGGCGGGCTGGCCGAGGGGTGTGCCCGGCACGCAGGGCGGGGCGGGCAGCTCGAGCCCCTCGGTGGGCGGCCCGAGCTCCAGGACCGACCGCAGCACCTCCCGCCGGCGGCACAGGAAGTCGAGCAGCACCGCGTCCGCGGCCACCATCGCCGCCCGCTGGGCCGGGGGGGCGTGCGCCCAGGCCAGCCGCTGCAGGCGCTCGGCCTCGGCGGCCAGCGCGTCCCCGTCCAGCAGCTCCTCCGCCAGCGTGCGCACCCTCTCGGCGAAGCGCTCACGCGTGGCGGGCAGGCTGTAGAGCCGCAGCGCCAGCGCCCCGCGCGTGGCCATCAGGATCGGGTAGCTCGCGGCCGGATCGCCCGTGTTGGACAGGCTGCCCTCGATGCCCCAGGGCAGGAAGCGCAGCCTGCCGTCACCCGGACCACGGACCACGAAGAAGTTGTTGGCCACGTAGGAGTAGCCGTCCTCGTGGGCGGTGAGCACCTCGAGCGCCCAGAAGGAGAGGAAGGCCTCCAGGTCGAGGAGCCGCTCCAGGGCCGGGAGCGCCTGCGCGTCCGGGAGCGGCAGGGCCGCGGCCAGCGCCACGAGCGCCCCGTCGGCCTCGGCCGGCCCGCGCTCGCGGGCGAAGGTGGGGAGCTGCTCGGCGCGGAAGTCGCTCTCCACCCCCTCCCACAGGGCCAGCTCGCCCGGGCCGAAGGCGCGCGCCAGGAAGCTCCGGCCGTAGCGCTCGACGTGCGCGTACACCCCGAGGTCCGCGCCGTTGACCCGCAGGTGGGCGAGCGCGCAGCGGGGCGCGGGCAGGCCCGCCCGGCGGAAGAGGCCGTAGGCCAGGCAGGTGCGCACCAGGCTGGGGTCCTCCACCAGGTTGTTCAGGGTCAGCCGTCGGCCCGTGCCCGGGCGCGCGTCTCCGGGCTGGCCGAGGCGCAGCTTGAGGGAGGGGCGGGCCTCGTCCAGCGAGCCCCACATGCCCTTCTTGCGGGCCCGCGAGCGCGGGTAGGCGCGCCCGTCCACCTTCACCCCGGCCTCGAACCAGGTGTAGGGCTGGCCCGGGGGTTCGCTCAGGCAGGTGGTCGGGTAGCCGTGCCCGAGGTCGCGCGCCTCGCGCCGCAGCCGCTCCCAGTCCGCGGGCGGCAGGCGCAGCTCGATCTCCAGCACCCGATCGACGGGGAACCAGCGGGACTCCTCCCCGCCGGCCTGGCCCGCGCCGGCGAGCAGCCATAGGGCGATCATCAGGGGGACGATCCTCAGCGCCACGGGCGCAGGGTATCACCCTGGTGATGGCAGGTACAGCCGCAGACGGGAGCAGGAGAAGGCTCCTGTGAGGGCTCGGGCAGGAGGGCGAGCAGGATCGCTGGGCCAAGGCGGGCGGGTGGCGCGTTCGCTGTGGGATTGTCTGCGGTTGCCGAATAGTCTCCACGCCCTTCGCCCTTCTGGCAGTCTTCGCTCCTTCCAACCCTCGAAGAAGGTGTTCGTTTCTCAGCCCCTCGACTTGGTGCGGTCCTTGCTTCGACCGCTCTCGGAGGTGGGCCGTGGCCAGGATCGCTTCGCTCGCCGGGCTGGTCTCGCTGGTCGCGCTGGCCGGGCCAGCCCGGGGGCAGCCCGCGCCGTCGCTCGAGGAGCTGATCGCGATCGCCCTGGCGCACGCGCCCTCCCTGCCCGCGACGCGCGCCAGGCTCCACGCTGCCCGCGCGCGGGTCGAGCCGGCCAGCGCCTTCCCCGACCCGAGCCTGGAGCTGTCCGGCCAGGCCATGGGTTTCACGCCGCTCGGCCCCGGCTCCTCACTCGTCCTCGAGTACCGGCAGGAGCTCCCCTACCCGGGCAAGCGGGCCGCGCGCCGGTCCGCGGCCGAGGCCGAGGCCGGGGTGCGGGAGTCCGAGAGCGAGGACGCCGCCGCGCGCGTGGTCGAGGCGGTGCGCCTGGCCTACGCCGAGGTGTACGCCCTGGACCGCGAGGCGCGCGCGCTCGCCTCGGCCGAGCAGCTCCTGGCCTCGATGGAGGGCGCCGCCAACGCGCGCTACGCGGCGGGCCAGGGCAGCCAGGAGGCGGTGCTCAAGGTCGAGATCCAGGCGGGCCGCGTGCGCCAGCGCCGGGCCGAGGCGCTGGCAAGGCGGGCTGCGACCGTGGCCGAGCTCGACCGGCTCCTGGGGCGGCCGCCCGGCCAGGCCCTGCCCGAGCTCCCCGATCTGCCCTCGGCTCCGCTGGCGGTGACGAACCTCGAGGCCGCCCGCGTGGACGACGCGCCCGAGCTGCTCGTGCGCCGCGCGGCGGTCACCAGCGCGCTCTCCCGCGTGGACGCCGCCCGGCGCGACGAGCTGCCGGACTTCATGCTGGGCGGCGGCGGCGGGATCGACGGCATGGCCGCGCCCGTGGTCATGCTGCGCTTCGGGATCCTGCTGCCGATCTGGCAGGGCTCGAAGCAGGCGCAGCTGACCGAGGCCGAGGAGCACGAGCTGCGCGCGGCGCAGGCCGAGCTCGAGGACGCGCGCAGCCGGGTGGGGACGGAGGTCGCCCGCCTGCGGACCGAGTGGGTCCGCGCCGACGCGGTGGCCACGGAGTACGTCCGGACCATCCTCCCGGGCAGCCGCGCCGCCTTCGAGGCCGCCCTGGCCGGCTACGTCGCCGGGCAGGGAGACTTCTCCATGCTGCTCGAGGACTTCGACCTGGTGCTGGAGGCCGAGAGCATGCTCGCCCGCGCCGAGGCCGAGCGCTTTAGCGCCTGGGCCCGCCTGCAGCGCCTGGCGCCGGCTGAACCGACTCCGGGCGAGCGGACGGCGGCGGCGGGAGGTGCGAGATGAATCGCGCCGCAAAGCGGGTCCTCACCTGGACCCTGGTGGCGACGCTCGGGCTGGGCGCGGTGGCGCTCGGCATCTCCCTGGTCGCGGGGCACGGCGCCGCGCAGGCGCGTGCCCTGGTCCACTGCCCCATGCACCCGACCTACGTGAGCGACCACCCCGGGGACTGCCCGATCTGCGGGATGCGCCTGGTGCCTTTCGACGCACCGGCGCCTGCGCCGGCTGCCGCCGAACGACCGGTCGCCGTACCGGCCGGCGCCGCGGGCAGCTACACCTGCAGCATGTGCCCGGAGGTGGTCGCCCTGGAGCCCGGGCGCTGCCCGAAGTGCGGCATGGACCTGGTCCCGATTCCCGAGGCGAAGGGGGGCGGGTCGGCCCTGCCCGGCCTGGCCGTGGTGACGGTGAGCGAGGAGGGCCGCCGGCAGGCCGGGATCCAGACGGCTGCCGCCGAGGAGCGCCGCCTGCAGCGTACCATCCGCACGTTCGGCACGGTGGTCGCCGACGAGACCCGCGTGCGGCACGTGCACACCAAGGTCCCGGGCTGGGTGGAGTCCCTGCAGGTCAACTTCACCGGGCAGCAGGTCCGGCGGGGCCAGCCGATCCTGGCCCTGTACTCCCAGGAGCTCCTCTCCAGCCAGCAGGAGTACCTGCAGGCCCTGGAGGCGAGCCGCGCGCTCGGTGGGGGTGTGGCGCGCCCCGGCGCCAGCGCGCTGCTCCGGGCGAGCCGCCGGAGGCTCGAGCTGCTGGACGTGCCGGCGGAGGCCGTGGCCGAGCTGGAGAGGACGGGCACGCCGCAGCGCGCGGTGGTGCTGCGCTCGCCGATCCACGGCACGGTCACGGCCAAGGGCGTGTTCGAGGGGCAGCAGGTCGAGCCCGGCCTGGAGCTGCTCACCATCACCGATCTGTCGCGGGTCTGGATCCGGGCCGCGCTGTACGAGGGCGACGCCGCCCTGGTCCAGGTGGGCCAGCGGGCGACCTTCCGCCTGCCCTACGACCCGCGCCTCGCGCTCGAGGCGGCGGTGAGCTTCATCGAGCCGGGCCTGGATCCCGGCTCGCGCACGCTGGGGGTGCGCTTCGAGCTCGACAACCGCGCCGGGGCCCTCAAGCCCGGCATGTTCGTCGACGTGCTGCTCGAGCTCCCGGCCGAGCAGGGCCTGGCCATCCCGGAGTCGGCCATCCTCGACACGGGCCTCAGGCGGCTGGTCTACGTCGAGCTCCCGGGCGGCCGGTTCGCCCCGCGCGAGGTCGAGGTCGGGCTGCGCAGCGGCGGCCTGGCCCGGGTCCTGTCCGGGCTGCAGGCCGGCGAGCGGGTCGCGATCCACGGGAACTTCCTGCTCGACTCGGAGGCGCGCATCCAGGGCGCCCTGGCCGGGAGGCCGGATCCCCACGCGGGCCACGCGGCCGAGGCCCCGCCGTGATCCGCAAGCTGATCACCTTCTCGGCCCACAACCGCGCCCTGGTGATCCTCGGCGTGGCGGCGCTGTGCGCGCTGGCCGTGGCCGTGCTCGACGAGCTCCGACTCGACGCCCTGCCGGACCTCTCGGACACCCAGGTGATCGTCTACTCACGCTGGGACCGCTCCCCGGATCTGATCGAGGATCAGGTCACCTACCCGATCGTCAGCGCGCTGCTCGGCGCGCCGCGGGTCAAGGCCATCCGCGGTTACTCGGACTTCGGGTTCTCGTACGTCTACGTGATCTTCCAGGACGGGACCGACCTGTACTGGGCGCGCGCGCGGGTGCTCGAGTACCTGTCCAAGCTCCAGGCGCGGCTGCCCGAGGGGGTGGCCACCGAGCTGGGGCCAGACGCCACCGGGCTGGGCTGGGTGTTCCAGTACGCGCTGGTCGATCGCACCGACCGGCTGTCGCTCCACGAGCTGCGCTCCTTCCAGGACTGGACGCTGCGCTACGCGCTGCAGGCGGTGCCGGGCGTGGCCGAGGTGGCCTCGATCGGCGGCTTCGTCCAGCAGTACCAGGTGACCGTCGATCCGAACCGCCTGGCCGCCCACGGCCTGCCGCTCGACCTGGTCGTCCAGGCCATCCGGCGCTCGAACGACGAGATGGGCGGGCGGCTGGTGGAGTGGGGCGGGGCGGAGTACATGGTGCGCGGCCGCGGCTACGCCCGCTCGCTGGCCGACCTCGAGGGCGTGGTGCTGCGCGCGACGCCGCAGGGCGTCCCGGTGCGGCTCGCGGACGTGGCCCGCGTCGAGCTCGGCCCCGAGCTGCGGCGCGGGGTGTCCGATCTCGACGGGCTGGGCAACACCGTGGGCGGCATCGTGGTCATGCGGCACGGCGAGAACGCGCTGAACGTGATCGCGGCGGTCAAGGCCAAGCTCCAGGCGCTGCGGCCCTCGCTGCCCGAGGGGGTCGAGATCCTCACCACCTACGACCGCGCCGATCTCATCCAGCGTGCGCTGGGAACCCTGCGGCACGAGTTGATCCTCGAGATGGTCATCGTGGCGCTCGTCATCCTGCTCTTCCTGTGGCACGTCCCCTCCGCGGTGGTGCCCATCGTCACCATCCCCGTGTCCGTGCTGATCGCCTTCATCCCGCTGTACCTGATGGGCATCTCGATCAACATCATGTCGCTCTCGGGCATCGCCATCTCCATCGGCGTGCTGGTGGACGGGGCCATCGTCGAGGTGGAGAACGCCTACAACAAGATCCACCGCTGGCTCGAGGGCGGCCGCCAGGGCGACTTCCACCAGGTGCGGCTCGAGGCGCTGACCGAGGTCGGCCCGGCGGTGTTCTTCTCGCTGCTGGTCATCGCCGTGTCCTTCCTGCCCGTGTTCGCCCTGCTCGACCAGGAGGGCCGGCTGTTCCGCCCGCTGGCCATCTCCAAGACCCTGGCCATGGCCGTGGCCGCGCTCCTGGCGGTCACCCTGGACCCGGCGCTGCGCATGCTCTTCGCCCGGGTCGATCCCTTCGCGCTCGGGCCGGGCTGGCTGGCCAGCGGGGTCAACCGGCTGGCGGTCGGCAGCTACCGCTCCGAGGAGCGCCACCCCATCAGCCGGGCCATCTTCAAGGTTTACGGCCCCGCCTGCCGGGCCGTGCTCCGGCACCCCGGGGCCACCGTGGCCGCGGCGCTCGCCCTGGTGGCGGTGAGCCTGCCGGTCTACTTCCGGCTCGGCTCCGAGTTCATGCCGCCGCTCAACGAGGGCACCCTGCTCTACATGCCCACCACGCTCCCGGGCATCTCGGTCTCCACGGCCGAGGAGCTGCTCCAGATGCAAGACCGCGTGCTCAGGTCGTTCCCCGAGGTGGAGCGGGTGTTCGGCAAGGCCGGGCGGGCCGACACCGCCACCGATCCGGCGCCCCTGTCGATGATGGAGACCACCGTGGTGCTGAAGCCGCCCGACCAGTGGCGGCCGAAGGAGCGCTGGTACTCGAGCTGGCTGCCCGAGTACCTGAAGCCGCTGGTGCGGCCGCTGTGGCCCGATCGGCTGTCCTGGGAGGAGCTGGTGGACGAGCTGGACCGGGCGCTGCGCACGCCGGGGGTGACCAACGCCTGGACCATGCCGATCAAGGCGCGCACCGACATGCTCACCACCGGGGTGCGCACGCCCGTGGGGATCAAGATCTACGGCGCAGAGCTCGCCGAGCTCGAGCGCCTGGGCGAGGAGATCGAACGCGCGCTCGTGGACCTGCCCGGCACCCGCAGCGTCTACGCCGAGCGGGTGGCGGGGGGCTACTTCCTGGACTTCGAGCCGCGGCGCGAGGCGCTCGCCCGCCACGGGCTCACGCTCGACGACCTGCACCTCGTCCTCGGCGCGGCCATCGGCGGCGAGAACATCACCGCCACCGTCGAGGGCCGCCAGCGCTTCCCGGTCAACCTGCGCTACCCGCGCGAGCTGCGCTCGGACCTGGACCAGCTGGCCCGCGTGCTGGTCCCCACCCCCTCCGGGGCGCAGGTGCCGCTCGGCGAGCTCAGCGACATCCGCGTCTCCACCGGTCCGTCCATGCTGCGCGACGAGAACGGCTTCCTGTCCGGGTACGTGTACGTCGATCTGGCCGGCCGGGACGTCGGCGGGTACGTCGAGGCGGCCAAGGCGCGGGTGCTCGAGCGCGTGAGGCTCCCCCCGGGCTACTCGCTCGAGTGGAGCGGGCAGTACGAGAACATGCTGCGCGTGCGGGAGCGGCTGGAGCTCATCCTGCCCATCACCCTGGGGCTGATCTTCCTGCTGCTCTTCCTGAACACCCGCTCGGGCTTCAAGGCGACGCTGGTCATGCTGGCCGTGCCCTTCTCCGCCATCGGCGCGGTCTGGCTCTTCTACCTGCTCGATTACAGCGTGTCGATCGCCGCCTGGGTGGGCATGATCGCGCTGCTCGGGCTGGACGCCGAGACCGGGGTGTTCATGCTGCTGTTCCTCGATCTCAGCTACGACGAGGCCCGGCGGGCGGGCAAGCTGACCAGCCTGGCCGCGCTCGACGAGGCGCTCGTGCACGGGGCGGTCAAGCGCGCGCGGCCGAAGCTGATGACCGTGGCGGCCGCCTTCGTGGGGCTGCTGCCCATCATGTGGTCGACCTCGGCCGGGGCGGACGTGATGAAGCGCATCGCCGCGCCCATGATCGGCGGGTTGATCACCTCGTTCCTGCTCGAGCTGCTGGTCTACCCGGCGGTCTACAAGCTGTGGAAGCGCCGCACCGAGCTGCGGCACCTGTCGGCCTGAGCCGGCCTACTTGCGGTCCAGGCGCTTGAGCAGCGCATCCATGCGCGCGCGCAGCCCGTCCAGCTCGGAGGGGCCAGCCTGCGTCGCGTCCCCGGAGTCGGCCGGGGAGGGCGGGGACGCCAGCAGCCCGAGCTGCCGGAGCCACAGCTCGCCGGCCGCGCCGAGCTGGCGGGCTGCCGCGGCCAGGAAGGCCGACAGCGGGGCCTGCTGGACCGTGCCCTGCACCCGGATGACGGCGTGCAAGAGCTCGACCGGGATGAGGTCGAGGCGCTCCTGCTGCTCGAGGATGACCTGGGTGAGCACCTGGCGGGTGAGATCCCCGCCCCCCTTGGCGTCCACCACCTTGACCTCGGCCCCGCCGCGCACCAGCGCCGCCAGGTCCTCGAGCGTCACGTGGCGGCTGTGGCGGGTGTCGTACAGCCGGCGGTTGCCGTACTTCTTGATCAGGATGGGCTCCTCGGGCATGGGCGTCCTCCTCGGCCGCAGTCTAGCGCCCTGGATGTGGCGTTGCAACATGATTCTTTCTTGCAAAGCAAGAAATCTTCTTGACAAGGAACCCAGGAGGTCCTAGATATGGCCTGCGATGATTTGTGCAGGTGCACAATTTTGGAGGTGGACATCATGAACACCGGGTTGTTCGCGGGCGCCGAGCTGGCGCAGGCCTGGCAGAAGGGTCTGGAGAGCTGGTGGAGCGCGCTGCTGCTGGATCCCCGCCGGCTCGAGCAGCTCGCCGGCCGGCTGTCCAGCCTGGGCCTGGGCAGTCCGTCCGCCGGGCCGCGGGATCTGGCCCAGGTGCTGCGTGCGCTCGAGCTCCTCGAGGGCCGGGTGAGCGCGCTGGAGGGTCAGGTGAAGGAGCTGGCCGAGGGGCTGGGCGGGGTGCTGGCGCTGCTGTCGGAGGAGACCCGCGCCGCCGCCCGGCCCGCCAGGCGGACCCGGGGAGCCAAGCGATGAACGCCACCGCCGTCGCGGGGTCCGCGCGAGAGCTCCTCGACCGGCGCAGGCGCTTCGCCGAGGCGACCTGCCTGCGGCGCGCGCCCGCGCCCGCCTGGACCACCCCGAACCGCGTGGCCCTGGAGCACCCGGCCTACCGGGTGCGCGACTTCTCCACCGGTCCGGCCGGGCAGCGCGGGCCGCTGCTCGTGGTGCCGCCCGAGGTGAACCACTCGGCCATCTGCGACTTCGCCCCGGGCCAGAGCCTGGTCGCCGCCGCGCTGCGCGCGGGCTTCGGGCGGGTGCTGGCGGTCGAGTGGCGCTCGGCCACCCCCGAGACCGCCGGGCGCGACATCGACGACTCGATCCTCACCATCCTGGAGGCCCTGGCGCTGTGCGGCGGGCCGGCCCACCTGGTGGGGCTGTGCCAGGGCGGCTGGGAGTCGGCCATCGTCACCGCGCTCCGGCCGGAGCGGGTGCGCTCCCTGACCCTCGCGGCCGCGCCCATCGACTTCCACGCCGGCCTGGGGCTCATCCAGGCGCTGGCCCGCGGCCTGCCCATGGCCACCTACCGCGGGCTGGTGGAGCTCGGCGGGGGGGTCATGCGCGGCCAGCTCATCTCCCAGGGCTTCGACAACCTGCTGCCCTTCGAGCGTCACTTCCTGAAGTACCTGAGCGTCTGGAACCACCTGGACGAGGAGGACTGGCTCGGGCGGTTCCACCAGATGAACGACTGGTACCGGGCGCAGAAGGACCTGCCCGGGCCCATGTACCTGCGGGCGGTGCGCGAGCTGTTCAAGGAGAACCGGCTCGTCCAGGGCCGGCTCACGGTGCTGGGAGAGGCCGTGGACCTCGGGCGGATCGCCTGCCCGCTGGCCCTGGTGGCCGGGCGGCGCGATCACATCACCCCGCCGCCACAGGTGTGGGCCGCGGCCGAGCACGCGGCCTCCAGCCGGGTGCTCCGCCGCGAGATCGACGCCGGGCACGTCGGCACCTTCATGGGCCGGCAGGCCATCTCCGCTCACTGGCCCGAGATCCTGGCCTGGCTGGGCCGGGACGGCGAGGAGGCGTGAACGCCATGCGCGCCCTGGCATCTCCCTGTGCCCTGCTCCTGGGTCTGTCGGCCCTGGCCGCGCTCGGCTGTGACGGCGGCGGGCCCGACTGCCGGGTGGGCGCGGACTGCGCCTCGGGCATCTGCCGCGCGGACGGCACTTGCGAGCCCGAGGCCGAGGGCGGCGACGGCGGGCAGGACGGTCAGGATGGAGTGGACGAGGTGGACGGCAGCGATGGGGTGGACGAGGTGGACGACGTGGACGAAGTGGACGGTGAGGATGGGACAGACGGCGGGGACGACGGCGGGCCGGTGGTGTGCCAACCCAACCAGGACTGGGTCGTGGAGCGGAGTGAGGTGACCCTCCGCGCGGGCCTGTACGCCACCTTCCAGATCGGGCTCGACTGCGCGGTGGACACGGCCGGCGAGGGCCAGCCCGACGGCAGCCGGCGCTGGGACCTGAGCGGAGACCTGGCCGGCGATCACCCGGAGCGGGTGGATCTGCTCGAGCCCACCGGCGCCTGGTGGGCCCCGGACTTCCCGGACGCCACCTACGCCGCCAGGCTCCGGGACGCCGAGGAGCTGCTGGGGGTGTTCCAGGGCACGGACTCGGCACTGCTCCTGCTGGGCGTGGTCTCGCCCGAGGACGGGCTGTACGCCACCAAGCTCAGCTACGACCCGCCGGTCGAGGTGCTGCGCTTCCCGCTCACCGAGGGCCTGGCCTGGAGCACGGACACCACGGTGACCGGCCAGGCCACGGGCGTCGTGGCCTACTACTTCGAGGGCTACGACAACCAGGTCGACGCCCGCGGCGAGCTGGCCACCCCGTTCGGCACCTTCCAGGTGCTGCGGGTGCGGGTCGAGCTAACCCGCACGGTGGGCATGGCGGTGACCACCTCGCGCTCGTTCGCCTTCGTGGCCGAGTGCTTCGGCACGGTGGCGCTGGTCCACTCCAAGGACTACGAGGGCGAGGTGGAGTTCACCCAGGCCGCCGAGGTGCGGAGGCTGGGGCGATGACGAGGGTACTCGCCGCTGGCCTGCTCGCCTGCCTGGCGTCCGGCTGCCTGGCCTTCCACCAGGGGCCCATGCCCGGCGAGCCGGCGGGCGCCACCTTCGCCGAGCTCGAGGGGGCGCGCGTGCGCTACCTGGACACGGGCGGGGACGGTCCGCCGGTGGTGCTGATCCACGGCTTCGCCTCGGCGCTGGAGACCTGGGCCGCGGTGGTGCCGGTGCTGCGCGAGCGGCACCGGGTGATCGCGCTCGACCTCAAGGGCTTCGGCTGGAGCGACCGGCCCGAGGGCGACTACTCGCCCGACGCCGAGGCCCGCCTGGTGCTGGCGCTCATGGACCGGCTGGGCGTGGAGCGGGCCGCCCTGGTGGCCCACTCCTGGGGCTCGTCGGTCGCGCTGGCGCTGGCGCTGAGGGCGCCTGGCCGGGTCTCGCGCCTCGCGCTCTACAGCGCCTGGGTGTACGAGGAGCAGCTGCCCATGTTCTTCCACTGGTCCCGGCTGGCGGGCCTGGGCGAGCTGCTGTTCGGGCTGTACTACAACGAGCGCCCGGACGAGCGCATGGCGCTCGCCTTCTACGATCCCGCGCACCTGGAGCAGGGGCTGGTGGACGAGGTGGAGGCGGCCCTGGAGCGCCCCGGCACCCGGGCCGCGGCCTTGGCCGCCGCGCGCGGCCAGCGCTTCTCCGAGGTGGAGGGGCGCTACCCGGAGGTGCGCGCGCCGACCCTGCTGCTGTGGGGCCGGGAGGACGCGGTCTCGCGGCTCCCGGCCGGCGAGCGCCTGCAGCGCGAGCTGCCCCTGGCCGAGCTCAAGGTGTACCCGCGCTGCGGCCACTTCCCCATGCTGGAGGCCGCGGCGGAGTCCAGCCGCGACCTGGTCCGCTTCCTGGAGGCGGGGGGTGGGTCGTGAGCCGTCAGGCCTGGCTCGCGCTCGCGCTGCTGGCCGCCGGGCTGCCCGGCCCGGCCGGGGCCACCGGCTTCACCGACATCGGCCAGGACCTCGAGCAGCGCGCCGAGACCGAGGTCGAGGTGCACGGCGCGCTCCGCCTGCGCGGCGAGCTGCTGTACAACCTCGACCTCGACCGCGGGGTCGATCCCGCGGGCGAGCCCCTGTACCCGGTGCCGCCGGGCGATCCCACGGGCCAGCTGCTGACGAACGTGGACATGCGCCTGCGCACCGACCTGTCGCTGTTCGTGCCGCGCGCCCAGCTCGCGGTGAAGCTGCGGGTGGACGTGCTGGACAACCTGGGGCTGGGCAGCGACCCCTCGGGGCCGCCGGTGGGCACGGTGTCCCAGGAGGCGCCCGAGCTGGCCTTCCGGGTGAAACGCGCCTACGGCGAGGTGCTGCTGCCCTTCGGCCTGCTGGCCGCCGGGCGCCTGGGCAGCCACTGGGGCCTGGGCATGCTGACGAACGGCGGGGACTGCGCCGACTGCGACAGCGGGGACGCGAGCGACGGGCTGGCGTTGATGTCGCCGCTGCTCGGCCACGTGCTGGCGCTGGCCTACACCTTCTCGTCCACCGGGCCCTTCACCGACCGGCGCAGCGACAGCCGCTTCCTGGACCTCGAGCCCTCGGACGACGTGCGCACCTTCACCCTGGCGCTGCTCAAGTTCCACAACGACCAGGCCCGCGAGCGCCGCCGCCAGGCGGACAGGACCTCCTTCGAGTATGGCCTCTACGCCTCCTACCGCTGGCAGGACAACGACATCCCGGCCGGCTACCTCTCGCTGGCCCGGCCCGAGTCGCTGGGCCCCGGCTCCGTGATGGCCCGCGGCCTGCAAGCGCTCGCGCTGGACCTCTGGTTGCGGCTCACCCTGCCGCGCTTCCGGCTGGAGCTGGAGGGCGCGGTCATGCTGGCCGAGATCGAGGAGCCGTCCCTGGTGCCCGGCGCGCTCCTGCGGGAGCCGGTGTACGCGCGCCAGTTCGGCCTGGCGCTGGAGAGCGAGTACGGCGCGCCCGAGGACGACTGGGGCGTCGGCCTGGACGCGGGCTTCGCCAGCGGCGATCCCGCCCCGGGCTTCAACGCCTTCCCCCAGCTCGACGACACGGCCGGCCAGCCCGGGGCGCTGCGCGGCGCGCAGGCCCGGCCGCCCTACGACAACCGCTTCGACGACTTCCGCTTCCACCCCGACTACCGGGTGGATCGCATCCTGTTCCGCGAGCTCATCGGCACGGTGACCGACGCCGTCTACGTGCGGCCGCACGCGCGCTACCGCCTGCTCCAGGTGGGGCAAGGCGAGCTCGTGGCGCAGCTCTCGGCCGTCGCCTCCTTCGCGGTCGAGCCCGCCTCGACGCCCGGGGGCGAACGCCCGCTGGGGGTCGAGCTGGACCCCACCCTGGCCTACGTGAACGAGCTCGGCTTCCAGGTGGTGGCCGACTACGCCGTCCTCTTCCCTCTGGGGGGGCTCGACAACCCCGCCCAGGGGCTCTCGGCCAAGCCGGCCCAGCTCTTCCAGGTCCGGCTGGCGTATGGGTTCTGACATGCCAAACCGCTTGCTGTGGATCTTGCTCCTGGGCGCCGGGCTGGCCGGCTGCGGCGACAACCAGACGATCGTGCCCGAGCGCGATCCTTACCAGAGCCCCGGGCAGGAGCCGCTCGCCTGCCTGCCGGACCTCGACGGGCGGCTCGACGCGGACGAGCTGCAGACGGCCTTCGCCGTGCCGGTGCGCTACCTGGTGTCTCCGGCCGGGGAGACCCGGGCCGTGGACGTCGTGGGCGAGGTGGACCCGGCTGGCCGGCGAGTGTGGGACTGGGGCGCGGACTACGCCTCCGACCAGCTCGCCGTGGTGGAGGTCCGGGAGCTCCAGGGGCAGTGGTACGCGGCCTCCTTCCCGGGCGGCCAGTTCGTGCTGCCCTTCGACGCCGGCGGGCGCATCGAGTCGGTGCACAGCCGGGACGAGCAGGGCGTCTACCTGCACGGGTTGGCCTCGGCCGAGCAGCACCCGCCCGAGGGCCAGACCCTGCTCCCGTACCAGACCCCGATCCAGGTGAACCGCTTCCCGCTCGCGCCTGGCGACGCCTGGTTGTCGGTGGGCGTGGTGCAGAACGGCGTCTTCCGCGATCTGCCCTTCTCCAGCCGCGACACCTACGAGTTCGAGGTGGACGGGGCCGGTGAGCTGGCGCTGCCGGACGTGACCTTCACCCAGGCGCTGCGGGTGCGCACCCGCACCACCATCGAGCCGCTGGTGGGCCAGAGCACCTCTCAGCGCCAGGTGAGCTTCTTCTTCGAGTGCTTCGGGGAGGTGGCCCGCGCCACCAGCCAGACCGACGAGCCCGAGGAGGACTTCCAGACCGCGCTCGAGGTCCGCCGCCTGGGGCTGCTGCCTTGAGCCCCTTGGCGTTCGCCCGGGCGGGTGTTACCCTGGGGCCATGTCGGATCATTCGGGGCTGGGCAACAGGCCGGGTCCAATCCGCCCGGGCATGAAGGTGGCGGGGTTGGCGCTGGCGAGCCTGCTGCTCCTGGGCCTGATCGCTCGACTGCAGGGCGGCAAGCACGAGTCGAGCGTCCCGCCCGTCCAGCCCGACGGGCCGGTGCTGGCCGAGGCGCCCGGCCAGCTCCCGGTCGCCCGCGGGCTGAAGGGGCTGCGCTTCGGCATGACCCCGGAGGAGGTGCAGGCGGCGCTCCCGGGGCTCGGCGATCCCGACGCCCTCGGATCCGGGGGACCGGGGGAGGACGGGCGCTTCGATCTCCACAGCCTGGGCCTCCTGTCCGAGCTGAGGGAGCTGCTGCCCGCGGAGCCCCCGGGGACGCGCCTGGCTGGCGAGACCCGGCTGGGCTCGGAGCCGGCCCGCTGCCTGCTGGCGTTCGCCTGGCAGGGCAGGCTCTCGGCCATGGCCTGCAGCCTCGGCCCCTACCACACCGAGGAGAGTCACCGGGCGGCCGAGCGGGCGCTGCTCACCGCGCTGACCGCCAAGTACGGTCGCCCGCGGGCGGCTACCCCGGGCCCCGGGGCGGCCTACGACCTCGAGGCCGAGCGCCGCTGGCTGTGGCAGGACGCGGGCGCCCGGCTCGAGCTCGTGTCGTTCTACGACCGCATGAACGGGTTCGTGCCCGAGATCATGCAGACCTCGCGCTTGACCCTGAAGGACGAGTCCGCCGAGCACCTGGCGGAGGTCGAGCGCCTGAGGCTCGCGGCCGAGGCGCGCCAGGCCGAGGCCGAGGCCGCCCGCCGCCGGGCCCACGAGGAGGAGCTCCGGCGGCTCGAGCACCCGCGCGTGGACTTCGGCAAGGACCTGTGAGGGCCTGCGCCCAGCCAACCCTTCGCAACACATGTGTTGCAGGCCCCGGTGTTGCGAGCCACCACTCCGGCCTGCCCTGTCCTGCCCCACCCTCAAAGAAAACCTCTTTGTTTCCTTTCGCTGCCTGTGACGCACCCTCTGGCACAGTCCTTGGATTGCCTCCCCGCGGAGGTTGCACCATGGACATCTGGGCACTGTTGATCTTCGCCGCGGTGTGGGTTGTACTTCAGGCGTTCGTGCTGCCCCGCTTCGGGGTGTCCACCTGAATGTCCCCGGCTTGCGGGTCCGGCGGATCCGCGCGAGACGAGGAGCCGGAGGACGAGGTGAAGCCCGCCCCGGACGGGAGCGTTCCCGACGAGCGGAAGGGGCGCGCGCCGTGAGCATCCAGGCTATCGACAAGCGCTACAGCGAGCTGGCCACCTCCTGCTGCTGCCTGAGCTGCGGCGGGGCCGCCGGGCACGCGGCGCCGCGACCTGGCGAGACCTGCCTGGACCTCGGCTCGGGCCGGGGCACGGACGCGCTCCGGCTGGCCGAGGCGGTGGGCCCGGGCGGTCGGGTGATCGGCCTGGACGCGGCCGAGGGCATGCTGCGGGTGGCCCGCGAGACCGCCCGCCGGCTGGGGATCGAGAACGCGGAGTTCGTGCGCGGGGAGCTGGAGCGGCTGCCGCTCCCCGACGGAACGGTGGATCTGGTCGTCTCCAACTGCACCCTCAACCACGCGGCCGACAAGCGGGCCGTGTGGCGCGAGGTGGCCCGGGTGCTGAAGCCGGGCGGTCGGTTCGTGGTGAGCGACGTCCTGGCCATGGCCCCGGTGCCGGCCGCGTACGCCCAGGATCCCGAGGCGGTGGCCGAGTGCTGGGCCGGCGCGGTGACCGAGGCCGAGTACCGCGCCCAGCTCTCGGCGGCCGGCTTCGCCGGGATCGAGGTGCTCGAGCAGAGCGCGCCCTACCCCAAGGGCGCCATCGAGGTGTCGAGCTGGACCATCCGCGGGGTGAAGCCGAGCGCCACCCCCGCGCCGGAGGAGAACGCATGAAGAGCCTCGCCAAGCCCAAGGGCAAGCAGCCGACCCCCCAGGCCCCCACCGCGCGCACCGAAAAGGAGGTGCGCCGCGAGGTGGAGCGGGAGGACAAGGCCCAGTGCTGCGCCAAGCGCTCGAAGACCACCGCCGGGTGCCACGACTGAGGCTCCCATGGCCGGCGCCGGCAGGGGCTGCGACGGGTGCGGGCGGAGCCTGTCCCGTCACCTGGTGACGGGCGGGCTCGCGGGCGGGCGGGGCTTCGCCCTGTCCGCGCTCTCGGGCGCGGCCGATCTGCTCGCGCCCGGCGAGCTCGAGGCCCTGCGCGACGGGCGCCTGGAGCCCGGGGAGCTGGCCGCGCGCGGCTACCTGGTGCGCGGGGACGAGGAGCGGGCCGCCCTCCGCCGGGCCTACCTCGACTTCCTGGACGAGCGCGAGCGCGACGAAGTGCAGCTCTTCTTCGTGCCGCGCTACGCCTGCAACTTCGGCTGCGCCTACTGCTACCAGGCCGGCTACCAGGTGGCGGCGGAGCCGGTCCGCCCGGAGGTGGTGGAGGCCTTCTTCGGCTACGTGCGCCGGGAGTTCGCCGGCCGGCGGGCGTTCGTCACCCTGTTCGGCGGGGAGCCGCTGCTGCCCGGGGCCGAGGCGCGGACCTTCCTGGAGGACTTCGCCGGGCGCGCGCGCGCGGCCGGGCTGCCGCTGGCCGTGGTGACCAACGGCTACCACCTCGAGGACAGCCTGCCCGCGCTCGGCCGGGCCGAGCTGCAGGAGATCCAGGTCACGCTCGACGGGCCGCGCGCCGTGCACGACGCCCGGCGACCGCTCAAGGGCGGCGGGCCGACCTTCGAGCGCGTCGCGGCCGGGCTGGACGCGGCGCTGCGCGCGGGTCACCCGGTCAACCTGCGCGTGGTGGTGGATCGCGACAACCTCGGCGACTTGCCCGAGCTGGCCGCCTACGCCGCGGCCCGCGGCTGGACCGGCCACCCGCGCTTCAAGGCCCACCTCGGGCGGAGCTACGAGCTGCACACCTGCGGGCCGGCCCCCGGGCGGCTGTTCGACCGGCTGGGGCTGGCCCGGGCGTTCCAGGCGCTGGCCAGGCAGCGGCCCGAGGTGCTCGCGCTGGTGCGCCCGCCCTTCGGCGTGGCGCGCGAGCTGGCCGAGCGGGGCGCGCTGCCAGCGCCGCTGTTCGACGCCTGCCCGGGCTGCAAGACCGAGTGGGCCTTCGACTTCACCGGCCACATCTACGCCTGCACCGCCACGGTGGGGGCCGAGGGCGAGGCGCTGGGCACCTTCTGGCCCGAGGCTCGCCTGGACGAGGCGGCCGTGGAGGAGTGGCGCGGCCGGGACGTGCTGAGCATCCCCGAGTGCCGGGAGTGCGGCCTGCAGCTCCTGTGCGGCGGGGGCTGCGCGGCGCTGGCCCGGCGCAGGACCGGGCGGCTGCGGGGGCCGGACTGCCGGCCCGCGCGGGAGCTGATCGAGCTCGGGCTGGACCTGTACCTGGGCGAGGAGCGTGCCTGATGAGCGAACCGATCGTGCACCTGGAGGCGGAGGCGTGGGAGCGCGAGGTGCTGGGCGCCGAGCGGGTGGTGGTGGACTTCTACTCGACCGAGTGCCCGCCCTGCGAGGCCCTGGCGCCCAAGTTCGAGGCGCTGGCCGGGTTGTACGGCCAGGACGTGAAGTTCGTGAAGATCTTCCGCCAGGGCAATCGGGCCCTGGCCGAGGCCCTGGGCGTGCGCGCCTCGCCCACGGTGCTGTTCTTCCAGCGCGGTCAGCGGGTGGGGGAGGTGCTGGGCGGGCCCATCAAGCGCTCGGCGCTGGTGCGCAACCTGGACGCGCTGGTGGGGGAGGCCCGGGCGGCCGAGCTGCGCGCCCGGCAGCCGCACCGGGTGACCGAGACCGAGGCGCTCATCCTGGGCGCCGGCCCGGCCGGGCTGACCGCGGCGGTGTACCTGGCCCAGGCCAAGGTGCCCACCCTGGTGGTCGATCCGCAGCTGGCCGGCGGCTACGTGGCCACGACCCACCTGGTGTCCAACTACCCGGGCTTCGAGAAGCCCATCGAGGGCTTCATGCTGGCCCACAAGATGGGCGAGCAGGCCAAGGCCGCCGGGGCCGGCCTCCGCCTGGCGGTCGAGGTGACCCGGGTCGATCTGCGCGCCCGCGAGGTGGAGCTGGACGGGGTGGAGACCGTGCGCGCCCGGAAACTCATCCTGGCCACCGGCACCCGCCCGCGGCCGCTGGGGGTCCAGGGCGAGCTGGAGTACGCCGGGCGGGGCATCTCCTACTGCGCCACCTGCGACGCCAAGTACTACCAGGACAAGGACGTCGTGGTGATCGGCGGGGGCAACTCGGCGGTGGAGGAGTCGCTGTTCATCGCCCGCTTCGCCCGCCGGCTGACGATCGTGCACCAGTTCGCCGAGCTGCAGGCCAACCAGGAAGCCCAGGCCCGGGCCCGCGCCACCCCGAACATCGACTTCCTGTTCCAGCACGAGCCGCGCGCCTTCCTGCACGACGGCCAGACCGTGGACCGCGTGGAGGTGGAGGACCTGCGCACCCAGGCGCGCCGGACGCTCGCCTGCCACGGGGTGTTCGTGTTCGCCGGGCTGATGCCCAACCTCGAGGCGCTCGGCCCCGGGCTCGCGCTGGACGGCTACGGCTACGTGAAGACCGACGCGCTCATGCACACCAACCTGCCCCACGTGTTCGCCGCGGGCGATCTCGCCTCCAAGCCCTACCGGCAGATCACCGTGGCCGTGGCCGAGGGCACCGTGGCCGCCATGACCGCGGCCCGGGAGCTCGAGGCCGAGCGGGGCGCCCGGGACCTGCGCTAGCAGTCGCTGTCCGGTGGGTTGCTGCAGCCGCCCGGGCAGCAGCCGTCGGCGGTGCCGCAGCCGGCGGGGGAGTGGGTGCAGGGGTCCTGGCAGGCGGGGGCGGCGGGGTTGAAGCCATCGGTGGTGCACGGTTCCTGATCGTCGCAATCCGTCGAGGACAGCGGGCAGTCCCCGTCGCAGAACTCGTCGTACTCGGTGGCCCCGTTGCCGCAGACCGACAAGCAGTGATCGTCGTCGTTGGCGGTGCACCCGGCGAAGCAGCACAGGTCGCCGTGGGCGCACTGGGTGGCGCTCGTGCAGTCCGGGCAGTCGGGATCTTCGGCCAGGCTGCAGCCCCGCGGGCAGCAGGCATCGGCGTTGCTGACGTCGCAGGCCGCCTCGGAGCAGGGCAGCGTGCAGTCCGTGTCCGTGGTGTGGTCGCAGTGGGCCGGGCAGCAACCGTCGGCATGGACGCAGACGATGAGCATGCCGAGGGAGGCACAGTCCTGGCAGTCCGCGTCGAGGCCCGCGAAGCACCACAGCGGGCAGCAGCCGTCCTCGGGCCCGCAGGTCGCGGCGAGCACATCGCAGGCGCAGTCCGTGTCCGCGGGGCAGGTCACCCCGGGGGAGCAGCAGGAGTCGCCGTCCGTGCAGGTGAGGTTGGCGCCGCAGCAGTCGGGATCCGGCGGGGTGCAGGGCGCCCCCCCGGGGCAGCAGCCGTCGAGGTCCCCGCACACCTCGGAGCCCGTGCAATTCGGGCAGTCCTGGTCGCCCGTGCTCGCGTCGCAGTAGAGCGGGCAGCAGCCATCCGCCATGCCGCAGGTCGCGGCGTCGCAGGCACCGCAGTCAGGGTCGCGCTGGCTCGGGCAGGCCGGCGGGCAACAGCCGTCGCCATCTCCGCAGGGCGCCAGCATCAGGCTGCACATGGTGGAGGCGCAGTCCGGATCCGGGGACCCGGTGCACCTCTCCTGGCAGCAGCCGTCCTGGTCGCAGGTGCAGGTCGCGCAATCGGGATCGGTGAACTCAGGCGGGCACATGTCCGTGCAGCACTGATCCATGCCGCAGGTGCACAGGTTGCAGTCCGGATCGAAGAGCGGCATGCAGTCCTGCAGGCAGCAGTCGCCCTCCTCGCAGGTGCACTGCGACTCGCAGTCGGTGTCGCCTGCCAGATCGCAGCGGATCGGGCAGCAGCCGTCGCCGCTGATGCAGTCGAGCACGTCCTCGCACGCGGCGTTGCAGTCCGGATCGAGGGCTACCGGGCAGCCCTCCGGGCAGCAGCCATCCTGGGTGTCGCCGCACATCGCGATCCGGCAGGAGGTGCAGGTCTTCCTGGGTTCCTCGCCGAAGCAGAAATGGGCCTGCTTGCAGTCGCTGCGATCTCGGCACGGGGCGCCCTCGCCACCCGCGGAGGAGACGAACAGATCGCAGCCGGCCGCGCCCAGGCAGGCGGCCAGCGAGCACAGGCCGACGAGGGTGAGCGCGCGCATGTCAGAAACCTCCACCGATGCCGAGCACGAAGCCGGTGCCGTCCGCGAGGGGCGCGGCCGAGGTGGTCAGCGGCGGCTCCTCCGGGCCGAGCGTCCACAGGAGCACGCCGGTGAGCACCAGGGCTGCCCCGGCGCCGTAGCCGGCCCACATCACCCCGGCCCAGGTGCGGCTGGTGGCGCGGGCGTCCAGGCGGGCACCGCTCTCCAGGCCGGTGTCCTCCCAGTCCTGGCCCGCGTCCCAGGCCAGGTAGGTGCTGACCCCGCCGAGCACCAGCAGGCCGACGCCGGTCCAGGTGGTCACGTGGCCCCACACCCCGAGATCGCTGCGGGCGGGAGGCGGGGCCTGCTCCCGCGCCACCGGCTTCTCGGGCGCGACCTCGGTCGTCCCGGTCTCCGTCAACCCGGCGAACAGGTCCTGGGAGGACTTCTCCAGGGTGTCGATGAGGGCCTCCTCGCCTCCGGTGATCTTCTTCGACAGCCCCTGGACCACCTGGACCGTCTTCACGTCCAGGAGCTTGAGGTTCAACAGGTAGGCGTTGCCGAACTGGGAGATGTTGCCGGCCACGATCCAGCGGACGCCCAGCGCCCCGCCCAGCTCGGCCAGGCAGGAGTCGTCGTCGCAGCCGATCCGGGCCTTCTGCTCCTGGAAGGAGAGCACCGCGCGCACGTCGCTCTTGCCCATCACCCGGAAGCGGCCGAGGGAGCGGATGTGGTTGGCGAGCAGATCCGCCAGCGAGTCCATCTGCTGCTGGGTGACGCCGCCGTTGGAGGCGAACTCCATGACCGCCACCCCGGGCTTCTCCTGGCCCTGGGCCCAGGCCGACCCGCCGAGCAGGAATGTCAGCAACGCGATCGCCAGACGATTCACCCTGCGCATGCTCTGCCTCCGTCCACCTGAAGGCCAATTGTGAGGGATCGGGCGCACCTTGGCAAGCCAGTGGCCGGCGCGGCCGGCGCGCTTGCGGCCGCGCGCGCGGTCGTAGTACCTTGCGCGCCGGGGCTCTCTCCCCGGAGGAGGTCGCGCATGCGGAAGGTGATCCTGGGTCTGGCGCTCGCCGCCCTCGCGGCCGGCTGCGCCAAGGTCGAGTCGGGCGAGCTGGGCGTGCTGTGGACCGCCTGGAGCGGGACGCAGACGGACATCTACAAGGAGGGCTGGTACGCGGTCGCCCCCTGGAACAAGATGTGGGTCTACAACGTGCGCACCCAGGACAAGCAGGAGGATCTGCAGAGCCTGGCCAACAACGGCCTGTCGATCCGCCTGGAGGCCTCGGTGCGCTACCGGCCGGACACCGAGAAGGTGTCCGAGCTGCACACCACCGTGGGCGAGGAGTACTACAACGTGCTGATCGCCCCGGCGCTGCGCTCGGTGGTGCGCAAGGTGGGCGGGCGCTACTCGCCCGAGGAGATCTACGCCACCAAGCGCCAGGTCGTCGAGCAGGAGATCTTCTCCGAGGTCAAGCTGCTGCTCGAGGGCCGGCCGGTGGTGCTCGAGGCCATCATGGTGCGCAACGTCGATCTGCCCGAGGAGCTCAAGCGGGCCATCAACGAGAAGCTGGCCGAGGAGCAGCGCGCGCTCAAGATGGAGTTCACCCTGCAGAAGGAGCGCCAGGAGGCCGAGCGCAAGAAGATCGAGGCCCAGGGCATGTCGGACGCCAACCGCATCCTGAGCGAGAGCATCAACGACAACCTGCTGCGCTACCGCGGCCTGGAGGCCACCGAGCGGCTGGCCAACAGCCAGAACACCAAGGTGGTGGTGCTGGGCTCGGGCAAGGACGGCCTGCCGCTGATCCTGGGAGGTCCCTGAGCCATGCGCGCCGCCCTCCTGCCCGGGCTGATGCTGGCAGCCTGCGTGCTGTGCGCCTGCGGCGAGGGGGAGGAGCAGCCCACCCCGGACCTCGCTCCGCCCGCCATCCTGCGCTCCGAGCCGGTCGGCGGCGCCACCGGCGTGGCGCTCGACGTGGTCGTGCGCGTCTGGCTCGACGAGCCCTTCGACAACAGCCGCATCTCGGCGGACCACATGTACCTGCGGCAGGGGGCGACGCCGCTGTGGGGCAGCCTGTCCCGGGACACCGCCCAGGCCATGCTGGCGCTCGACCTCAGCGTGCCGCTCGAGGCGGGCGCGACCTACGAGGTGGTGCTGTCGCCCGGGGTGTGCGACCTGGCCCCCACCCCGAACTGCACCGACGAGCCGCTCACCTTCTCGTTCCAGACCGCGCCCTGAGGCCCAGCCGTGGCTCGCATGCAGGCCAGGCGGTTGCGCGCGGCGGTGGCGGGGGCCACCGGCGCGGTCGGCCGGGAGCTGGTCGGCCTGCTCGCGGCGCGCGACTTCCCGGCGGCGGAGCTCCGGCTGCTGGCCTCCGAGCGTTCGGTGGGCGAGCCCGTGCAGTTCGGCGACCGGGAGCTGCCCGTCGAGCGGCTCGAGACGAGCGCGCTCGAGGACCTCGACCTGCTGCTGCTGTGCGCGGGCGCGGAGGTCAGCCGGCGCTGGGCGCCCCGCGCGGTCGCGGCGGGCGCCGTGGTGGTGGACACCTCGGCCGCCTTCCGCCTCGACCCCGAGGTGCCGCTGGTGGTGGCCGAGCTGAACCCCGGAGCGCTGGCGGCCCTCGGCCCGCGCCACATGGTGGCCTGCCCTGACGGCGCGTCGCTGGCCGCGGCCCTGGCGCTCGGCCCGCTGTCCCGCGCGGCGGGCCTGCGGCGGGTCTGGGCGTTCGCCTGCCTCTCGGCCAGCCAGGCCGGGCGCGCGGGCGCGGCCGAGCTCGAGCAGCAGACGCGCGATCTGTTCAACTTCCGCCCGGTGCGGGCCGAGCGCTTCCCGCACCAGCTGGCCTTCAACTGCCTGCCCCGCTGCGGCCCGTTCGACGCGGACGGCTCGACCGCGCTCGAGCGCGGGCTGGTCGAGGAGACCCGCCGGCTGCTGGGGCTGCCGCGCCTGCCCATGGGGGTCACCGCGGTGCAGGTGCCGGTGTTCTCCGCCCACGGGCTGGCGCTGCACCTGGAGCTCGGACGCGCGCTCCCGCCGGACGAGGCGCGCGCGCTCCTGGCCGACGCCCCGGGCCTGCGGCTGGTGGACGACCCGGCCGGGGAGGCCTACCCGCACGGCCTGGAGGCCGTGGGACAGGACGAGGTCCTGGTGGGCCGCGTACGGCGCGACGGGGGCTCGGAGGGCGGCCTGGCCCTGTGGCTGGCGGTGGACAACGCGCGCCGGGGCGGGGCGCTCAACGCGGTCCAGGTCGCCGAGCGGCTGGCGTCCGTGCTCCTCTCGCGCTGACAAATTGTCAGCTCCCCCTCCTCCCGGACTCCCCGGGTGACAAAAAGTACCAGGTGCCCCTGGAAGGAGGGCGGGTCGCGGTCGGATTTCCCTGGGCGTTCCAAGGGTTCACGGGGCGCCGGGCGGGCCGATGGTGGCATGCATCTTGCTCGACCCCTGCGGACATGGTAGGACCGTGGCCGACAACCTTCGGAGCGAACCCATGAACAAGCTCCTGACCGCCGCCCTGACCGTCGCGCTCCTGTGCCCCGCCGCGCGCGCCGCCGAGTACAAGACCGCGCTGGAAGCCACCCTGTACGTCAGCGGCGAGTCTTCCAAGTCGGCCCTCAACCTGCAGGACTGTGCGGACGCGGACACGGTGGAGTTCCTGTTCCAGTGGAGCGTGCCGAGCAACGTCACCCTCGTCTGCCCCGACACGGAGAAGGCCGACGTGTTCCTGTCCACGGCCCAGGACTGCGCCTCGGTGAGCGTGGAGATCGACGACGTGGAGGCCACCGGCGACGCGCAGATCGAGATCGGCCAGAGCACGGGCGAGTACCCCGAGGGCACGGACGAGCTTTTCCTGGTGGACATCACCGGGCTGGACTGCGCCGGCAGCGCGGAGACGGAGTACTACTTCTGCCTGCGCTGGGATTGCGTGATCACCGAGTACCTGACCGAGAACACCTACGCCTACTACGCGGCCGCGCCCCTGCGCTTCGACGTGAAGCCTCCGGCGGCCCTGGAGCTCAGCGCGGTGACGGCCGGCGAGGGGAACCTCAAGGTCACCTGGAACGCGCCGGACGAGGACGACATCGGCTCGTTCCAGATCGAGGTGCGCGAGGAGGGCGCTGCGGAGTGGACCGCGCACAGCCAGCCCGACGAGGGGGCCACCAGCGACACGGTCACCGGGCTGACGAACGGCACGACGTACGAGGTGCGGGCCGCGGCCGTGGACACCAGCGGCAACATGGGGGACTACTCCGAGATCTTCACCGGCACGCCGCAACCCATCGAGGACGGATGGGAGCACTACAAGAGCTCGGGCGGCACCGAGCCCGGCGGCTTCTGCTTCGTGGCCACCGCGGCCTACGGCTCCTACGACGCCGAGCTGGTGCTGCCGCTGCGCCAGCTCCGGGACGAGGTGCTGGCCACGACCCCGACCGGCCAGGCCCTGGTCTCGGGCTACTACCAGTTCGCGCCCCGCTGGGCCCGGGCCATCCAGGGCTCCCCGCTGCACCGCGGGGTGGCGCGGGCCGCGCTGCTGCCGGCGGTGGGCGTGGCCCTGGCCCGTGGGCTCGGACCGGCGGAGTGGACGCTGCTCGGCCTGGGCCTGCTGCTGGCCGGCTGGCTGGTCCTCCGCGCGCGGCGCTGGCTGGGGCGCCTGGCCCGGCGGGCGGCCGCGCCGCTCCTGGCGCTGGCCACGCTCGGCGCGGCCCTGGCCGCCCCGGCCCCGGCCCGGGCCGCCGAGCCGGTGGCCCAGCTCCAGCTCCGCTTCGGGCCCTACTACCCCGACGTGGACAACCAGGGCGGGCTCGAGGGCCAGCCGTTCAAGGAGATCTACGGCGGCGGGTCCGAGTTCCTGTTCGAGATCGACGTGGACTGGGAGTTCTGGCGGCCCTTCGGCGCCTTCACCCTGGGCGGCTCGGCCGGCTTCGTGCAGTTTTTGGGCAAGGGCCTGACCGCGGACGGGCAGACCTCGACGGACACCACGGTGTTCAACATTATCCCGCTGAAGCTCAGCCTGGGCTACCACTTCGACGTGCTGTCCGAGAAGTGGTCCATCCCGCTGGTGCCCTACGTCTACGGCGGGCTGTGCTACTACATCTGGTGGGTGCTCGACGGGGTGGGCGACGTGGCCGAGTGGAGCGATCCCGCGGGCGGCTCCTCGCGCGAGGCCATGGGCGGGCTGTGGGGCCTGCACTGGGGCATCGGTTTGAAGGTCTTGCTGGACTTCATCGACGAGTCCGCCGCCGCAAATCTGGAGACCGAGGTCGGCATCGTCAACACCTTCCTGTTCGCCGAGTACACCATGTCCTGGGCCAGCAACTTCGGCACCGACGGGCACTTCGACGTGGGCGGGGACACCTTCATGGCCGGCCTGATGATGGAGTTCTGAGCCCGGGAGCGCACTTCCATGGGCGGCCCGCCCGCCATCCGCCTGCTCCTGGCCTACGAGGGCACCCGCTACGTGGGGTGGCAGCACCAGCCCAACGGGCTGAGCGTGCAGGCCGTGCTGGAGGGGGCCTTCCAGCGGCTGAGCGGCTGCAGCGTGCGGGCCGTGGCGGCCAGCCGCACGGACTCCGGGGTGCACGCCGCGGGCCAGGTGGTGCTGCTCCCCAACCCCAGCCGGCACGATCCCAACACGATCCGGCGCGGGCTGAACGCCCTGCTGCCCGAGGACATCTCGGTGCGCGAGGCCGCCTGGGCCGAGCCGGGCTTCGAGCCGCGCCACCACGCCCGCGGCAAGCACTACCGCTACCGGATCTTCAACCGCTCCGCCCGGCCCGTGTTCGAGCGGGCGCTGGTCTGGCACCTGCGGCGTCCGCTCGACCTGGACGCCATGCAGGCGGCCTCCGAGCTCCTCCGGGGAGAGCACGACTTCAGCGCCTTCCGCGCGGCCAACTGCCCGGCCACGAGCCCGGTGCGCAGCCTGGATCGGGTGGCGTGGTCGCGCCGCGGGGACGAGCTGCACCTGGACGTGCTCGGCCGGAGCTTCCTCAAGCAGATGGTGCGCAACCTGGTGGGCACCCTGGTGGAGGTGGGCTGGGGCCGGCTCCGCCCGCAAGCCCTGACCGACATCCTGGCCTCCCGGGACCGGAGGCGGGCGGCGCGCTGCGCCCCGGCCCAGGGCCTGTGCCTGCTGCGGGTGTTCTACGCCCCGGAGGAGTACGCACGTGCGCTGGCCAGCCGGGATTAAGATCGTCGAGTTCGGGCTGGGCCTGGGCGTGGCCGCCTTCCTCGGCTGGTCGCTGCTCGGCCTCCTCTTCCTGGTGCCGCTGCTCCAGCTCGACCTCGAGCCGGGCGCGCTCACCACGCGCCTGCTGGTGGTGGCCGGCCAGGATCTGCCGCTGCTGCTGACGATGATGCTGTGCGGGCTCCTGGCCGGCGCGCTGCTGGTGACCGGCCGCTGGGCCATCGCCCTGACCGCCACCGCGACCGCCCTGGCCTTCCGCACGGCCATGCTGCTGGCCACGGCCGATCCGGAGGCCCCCTGGCGGGACTGGGTCCAGGGCGGGCTGCACCTCGTCTTCCTGGCCCTGGCGGTGCTGGTGTTCGCCTGGGGCTTCGGGCTGGCGAATCGGCTGGCCCAGCGCCGGCGAGACGGAAAAAGCAAGTCAGGCTAGGGGGTTGCGTGCTGCCCGCGCGGCGCCTGGCGGGGCCACGTCAGCCCGGCGCGTCAGGCCGAGGATATTCCTTGACAATCCAGGGCGGTTGGCCTAGAAACCACGGCTCCCGGGGCCAGGCGGCTCCGGGGCAGCGCGGTTTCGGGGCCGGCGGGGCCACGGGGAGCCGCCCGGACGGAAGGACAGACGAACATGAACACGGTGCACGCCAAGAAGAACGAGATCGAGCGGCGCTGGCTGCTCATCGACGCGAAGGACCTGGTGCTCGGCCGCGTGGCCTCCGAGGTCGCATCGATCCTGCGGGGCAAGCGCAAGCCCAGCTTCACCCCCCACGTCGACACGGGCGACTTCGTGGTGGTGGTCAACGCGGGCGCGGTCCGGCTGACCGGCAAGAAGTGGTCGGAGAAGATGTACTACGACCACTCCGGCTGGGTGGGCGGGCTGCGCGAGCGCACGGCCACCGAGGTGCTGGCCAAGCACCCGATCGATCTCGTGCGCCGCGCCGTGCGGGGCATGCTGCCCAAGGGCCCCCTCGGGTTCGCCATGATCCGCAAGCTGAAGGTGTACGCCGGGGCCGAGCACCCGCACGTGGCCCAGAAGCCCGAAGCGATCAAGATCGCTCCTTGAGCCAGAGGTAGCCGACCATGACCGAACCCAAGACCGACCTGCCCAAGACCGAGCTGTCCAAGGCCGAGCCGCCCAAGGCCGAGCCGCCCAAGGCCGAGCCGCCCAAGGCCGAGCCGCTCAAGGCCGAGCCGCCCAAGGCCGAGCCGGTCAAGCTCGTGCTGTCGAAGGACAAGTACTACGCGACCGGCAAGCGCAAGTCCTCCATCGCCCGCGTGTGGCTGAGGGCCGGCACGGGCGAGGTGACGGTCAACACGCGCAAGGCGGCCGACTTCTTCTGCCGCCCGACGCTCCTCATGCTGATGAACGAGCCGTTCGAGCTGACCCAGGTCCTGGGCCGCTTCGACGTGACGGCCAGCGTGGCCGGCGGCGGGCTGGCGGGCCAGGCCGGCGCCGTGCGGCACGGCATCTCCAAGGCGCTGCTCGAGGTGAACCCGCAGTTCCGCGGGGTGCTCAAGAAGGCCGGCATGCTGACCCGCGACTCCCGCGTGAAGGAGCGCAAGAAGTACGGCCAGCCCGGCGCCCGCAAGCGGTTCCAGTTCTCGAAGCGTTAGAAACTCGAGCCCGATTCCCAGGGCGATGAGTCTCTGACCCGTGGCGCGCAGCGACACGGGCTAGATCTGCGAATCCTCGACCCGGCCCGCGAGCAGCCCTCTTCCCAGCAGCGTCTTTTCCTGTTCAGCCGAGCTTGCGCTCGATCACCCGGATGAGCGCGTCGGCCACGCGCGGATCGAACTGCTTCTCCCGCAGACGCTTGAGGATCTCGATGGCCTCGCGGTCGTCGATCGCCTTCTGGTAGGGCCGCTCGGAGGTGGCCGCGTCGTAGGTGTCCGCGGCGCAGATGATGCGCGCGCCCAGCGGGATCTCCTCGCCCTTCAGGCCGTCGGGGTAGCCGCTGCCGTCCCACCACTCGTGGTGGCAGCGCACCGCCGGCCGCACGGAGGCGAGGAAGTCGATCGGCTCGATGATCTTCTCGCCCAGCACCGGGTGCTGGCGCATGAGCTGCAGCTCCTCGTCGTTCAGCCGGCCCTTCTTGCCCAGGATGTCCTCGCGGATGCCGATCTTGCCGATGTCGTGCAGGATGCCCGCGTAGCGCAGGATGTTGAGCTGGTCGCCGTCCAGCTCGAGCTGCCGGCCGATGGCGAGCGCCACCTCGGTGACCCGATCGGAGTGGCCGCGGGTGTACGGATCCTTGGCGTCGATGGAGTTGGCCAGCGCGCGCAGGGTCTCGACGTAGCCGCGCTCCAGCGACTCGAGCAGCTCCCGGTTCTGCTGGTCGTAGTAGAGCAGCTGGCTGGACATGTAGTTGAAGGTGTGAGCCAGCTCGCCCAGCTCGTTCCTCACCCGCATCTGGATCTCGGTGCCGAACTTGCCGCGGGCGATGTCCAGCGAGCCGCGCACCAGCTTGGCGATGGGCCGGGTCAGCCCGAAGGCGAACAGCAGGCTGAGCACCACCGCCGCCGCCAGGGCGGTGCCGGCCACCCCCACCACCTGCCAGATCATGCGGCGCGGGCCCCGGTAGACGTCGTCCAGCGGCTCGACCGCCACCACCAGCCAGCGCGGCTGCGCGAGCGGCGCGTAGGACACCAGCAGCTCGCGCCCGTCGGGGAGCAGCACCGGCCGGGTGCCGGAGACGGGCAGGGAGTCGCCGCCCAGCGCGCGGCCGATCTCCGGCACCACGGTGGCCAGCCCCCCCAGCGGCAGGCTGGGCGCGGAGGGGTCGCTGGCGTGGGCCAGCACCCGCTCGCCCGGCGCCACCAGCATGAGCTGGCCGCTCTGGCCCGCCCACAGCCGATCCACCTCGGAGCGCATGGACTCCAGGCTGAGCTCCATGCCCAGGAAGACGGCGTCCCCGGCCTGCAGCCGGAGCAGCACCGGCGCCACGTCCTCGAGGCGCGCGGAGATGCCCAGCTCCGCTCTCGCGGCCCGCTCGATGCGCGCGGGCGGGCCGAAGGTGGCCGGCTGGGAGCGGGCCCGCCCGAGGTCCAGGTCGGCCAGCCCCGCCTGGTGCTGGGCGATCTCGCTGGGCAGGATGCGGCCGGAGTCGAAGGCCATCTGGTTGGGCAGCGCCTCGCCGTGCGCGTTGTAGAAGGCGATGATGTTCAGCTCGGGTCGCTTCTGCAGCAGGAACCGCAGCAGGCCCTGGCGCTCCTGGAGGCTGAGGTGCTCGACCCCCAGGTTGGTCACCAGCAGGTCCACGTCCTCCACCAGGCTGCGGAAGTAGCCCGACAGCTCGCGGGCGGCGTTCCCGGTGCGCTCCTGCTGCAGCTCCCAGGCGAGCGTCTTGACGATGTCCACCGTCGAGTCGATCAGCATGATGCCCACGGCCACCACGGGCACCGCGGTGAGGAACACCAGCATCAGGGTGATGGTGCGGAACAGGCGCATGGCTCAGGCTCTCCGGCGCAGGTCCTCGAGGACGTCGTCCAGCACCTTGGCCATCTTCTTGAGCTTGAACGGCTTGGCCACGTAGTGGTCCGGCCCGGCCACCTCGCGCGCCTCGCCCTCCAGGATGTGGCTCCTGGAGATGGCGGACATCATGATGATGGGCAGCCGGCCGCGCGCGCCGCTCAGGCGGATGGAGCGCACCAGCTGCATGCCGTCCAGGCGCGGCATCAGGAAGTCGGTCACCACGAAGTCGATCCGGGCCTCCTTGACGAACAGCACCAGCGCGTCGCGGCCGTCGACCGCCTCCAGCACCTCCACGCCCCGCTCGGTCAGCAGATCGCGCACCATGGCCCGGATGGGCGCGTCGTCGTCGCACAGCAAGGCGCGCAGGCTCACGGCGGAGCTCCCGGGGGGTTCGCGGGCGCGGGGGCCGGCGGTGGCTCCACCCGGATCTCCTGGCCGTCCTGCTCCACGTGCAGGCTGAAGCGCCGCGCCGGCGTGGCGCGGCCCACGGCGCCGCGGGCGTCCACGCTGCGCAGGAACCAGTAGTAGTCGCCGTTCGGCAGCTTGGACTGGAACAGGAAGGAGGCCTCCTGCACGGTGAGCTGGCGGATGGGCCGCAGGCCGGCCGCGTCCCGGGCCAGCAGCAGCACGGTGCGCTGCGCGCCCGGGCCCGGCTTCCAGGAGAACAGGATCGAGGGCGTGATCAGGCGCGAGTCGGGGTAGGGCAGCAGCTGCTCGGGCGGCTCGGGCAGCGCCTGGGGCGCCTCGGGGGCCTTGCCCGGGTGGACCTGGAGCCCCTGGCCGGGGCGCAGCCGCGTGCTCTGCGCCTGGGCGCTGACCTCCACCCCGTCGCCGGCCAGCACCTCGACGCGGGTGCCCCCGTCCTGCGCCACCGACACGGCGAAACGGTTGGCCTGGGCGCGGCGGGTCAGGCTCTCCTGGCGCGCCAGGCGCGCCAGGGCGAAGGCGTCATCGGCCAGCCTCAGGCAGGCGACGTAGTCGGTCCGCCGACAGGCCGCCTCGGCCAGCTCCAGGCCGGCCACGGCCGCCTGGTGGCGCTGGACGGCGAACTCGGCCGCCCCCTGGAGGCGGGCGTCCTGCAGCGCCTGGCCCGCCACGCCCAGGGCCATGATGGCCGGGCGGCGGGCCTTGCCCGGCAGCCGCAGGCGCTGGCCGGGCGCCGGCGCCGCGCCGGGCGCCAGCCCGTTCAGGGCCCGGATCTCCTCGGCCGCGCGCGCGTCCTCGTAGCGCAGGCTGGCCAGATCCTCGAGGGTCTGGTCGGGCCCGAGGACCACGCTCTCGCCCTCGTCCCCACCCGGCGCGGCGGGCTCCGCGGCGCGGGGCGCGGCCAGCCACAAGAGCTGGAGCAGGGCCACGAGCAGCAGGTGCGCTCGGGTCATTGGAAGCTGACCTCCCGCCGGGCGACGCTGGCCTCGGCCGAGGGGGTGCGGATGCGGAACTCCGAGCCCTCCGTCTCGATCGGGTCGAGCTCGGCCTCGACCGAGCCCTCCATCAGGGTGAAGGTGGAGCGGCGCGCCTGGCTGCGCGGCTCGAGCTGCAGATCGGTGACCGAGATGAGGCTCTCGGGTTCCAGGCGCAGCAGGCCGCCGTGCTCGAACTGGATGGTGGCGAACGCGTCGCGCAGCGTGCGCACCTTGTCCTGGACCTGGAGCTCCAGGCCCGGCGCGGCCCGCTCCCAGTCGGGCATGCCCGGGCGCTTCACGTGCACCTCGCCCTGCAGGTGGATGAGGGTGGCGGTGCGCTTGGCCGCCGGGGCCAGCTCGCCGTCCGGCGCCGGCCCCCCGTCGGGCGGGGGCGGCGCAGTGCGCTCGCCCGCGCAGGCCAGCCACAGCCAGGCCAGGATCCACACCAGGCGCCGCGCGGGCAGGGACCCGGGAGGAGGGCGATCCGTCATGCCGGGATGGTACTACGGCCTCCGGGCGCTCACAACCGCCGGCGCTGGGCGGCGAAGGCGGCCAGGAACGGATCGGGCGCGGACGCCGAGCCGCAGCAGACCTCGGCGGCGGCCTTGCAGCCGCCCTGGCAGCTATCGGCCAGGCGGCAGGCCGCGCACAGCGCGGGTCGGGCCGCGCGGAAGGCCTGCATGGCCGGCGCGGCGCGCAGCGCGGCGAACGACTCCAGGCGCAGATCGCCCAGGATGGTGGGGCTGTGGTTGCAGGGGCGCAGGCGTCCGCCCGGATCGAGGGTGTAGTAGGCGTGCGCTGTGCCCGCCGAGCAGGCGCCGAAGTCCAGCCGGGTGAGGCCGGCCGGATCCACCAGGCAGGGCGGCACCGGCACGCCCACGGCCAGCGGCAGCCCGAGCGCGGCGGACCTCCGCTCGGCCACGGAGAAGGCGGCCGCCAGCTCGGCCGGAGAGGACTGCAGCAACTCGACGTGCTCGGCCCCGCGGCCGCCCGGGTTGAAGCGATTCAGCATGAGCCCGTCCAGGCCGAGGGCCGTGGCCAGCTCCATCACCTGGGAGAGCTGCGGCAGGTTCAGGCGGGTCATGACGAACACGCCCACCACCGTCGCGCCGGCCAGCTTGAGATCGGCCATGGCCTCGGTGGCCCGGTCGAAGGCGCCCGCGCGGCCGGACAGCCGATCGTGGACCGCGCGGTCCACGGCCAGCAGCGGCAGCTCCCACACCCCCACCCGGCGCGCCCCCAGACGCTCGATGGCGGCAGCGGTCAGCAGCCGGCCGTTGGTGACGAGGGTGATGCCCAGGCGCCGCGCGGCCAGCCAGTCCACGAGCAGCGGGAGATCCTGCCGCAGGAGCGGCTCTCCGCCGCTCAGGGTGATGTGCGTGAGGCCCTCCTGCTCCACGACCCGGCCCAGGAGCTCCAGGAGCCCGGCCGTGCCGAGCTCGGGGGCGGGCGGGTAGGGGGCGCGGTTCTTCCACACGTTGTAGCAGTGCAGGCAGTCGTGGTCGCAGGCCCGGGTGAGCTCGACGATCATGTCCTCGACCGGGGGTGCGGGCGCGCTCATGCCTGGTCCACTCCCGCCGCCCGGGCCCGCTCGGCGAGGAGCTGCGCGCGGGCCTTGTCCAGCACCCGGGGGGAGAGCCAGCAGTGGGGCCCGGGCCGGGTGCCTCGCCCGGGCGCCGGGGTGGGTGGGGCGAGCAGCCGCTCGCGCGTGCGCGGGTCCAGGCCCCGGCCCTCGCCCGGGGACAGGAGCGTGCGGTGGTAGCAGTGCATGACGCGGGGGCGGGTTTGTTCGGGGGGCGCGGAGCGGCCGCTCAGCCACTGGCAGCCTCCGAGATTCAGGCCCACCAGGCCCAGCCAGGCGCCCAGGCCCAGCACCAGCCGGCGGCGGAGCGCGGCGCGCGCTGGCATGCTCGGGTGCGCCCCGGGAGCGGGCAGCAGCTCGCGCGCGAGCCGCCAGGCCAGCCAGCCGATCAGGGCTCCCGACGTGCCGATGAGCAGGGCGTCTGCGAGGCTCATGCTGGCACCCCCCGCCTCGCGTGGGCCCCGTCTGCAGTCCGGGGGGCGAGGCCGCAGTGGGGACCGGGTCGTGCGCCCGTGTCCGGAGCCGGCGCAGGCCGTGGGGGCGGGAGGTCGCGCAGCCGCCACCCTGTCGCGCGGGGCCGCAGGTCCTCGGGCCGCGCACCCCCGGGACTGTCGACCAGCTCGTAGATCCAGTCGTGCCTCGCGAACCCCCGGTGAGGCCGCCTCGCAGCCTGCGCCTGGAGAGGGGCCGTCGCCGGCGGGGGTGAGACGGGCTGCTGGCAGCTGGCGTGATCGAGCCCGACCATGCCCAGCCAGGCGCCGATCCCGAGGAACGTCCTGTAGAACGAGGGTCTATGGTTCATGCCGCTGCTCCTCGTGCCTGGCTCCAGCTTGCCTCCCGGCTGGGCCGCGCGCATCGGGCGGAGGGCTTACGACAGCCTACCTAGGTCGTCTGACCGAGGGCGGCCGGCGCCCACAATCCGGTTGACTTCGGCGGCCGAGTGCGGTCTTTCATGGGGGTGCACGCCCAGATCGTGATCCCCGCGCGGTTCGACTCGGGTCGGCTCCCCGGCAAGGCGCTCCTGCCGCTGGCCGGCAAGCCGCTTCTGCAGCACACCTGGGAGCGCGCCGCGCGCGCCCGGCTTGGCCCCTTGCCCATCGTGGCCACCGAGGACGAGCGCATCGCGGAGGCCGCCCGGGCCTTCGGCGCCCCGGTGGCCATGACCTCGGCCGGCCACCGCTGCGGCTCCGAGCGCGTGGCCGAGGTGGCCGCCTCGCTCCCGGCCGAGGTGGAGCTGGTGCTCAACGTCCAGGGCGACGAGGCCCTGCTCGAGCCCGCGCAGCTCCAGGGCCTGCCCGCCGTCTTCGCCGACCCGGCCGTGGGCATGGCCACCCTGGTCGCGCGCCTCGAGGATCCCGCCCGCTGGCAAGACCCCTCCCTGGTCAAGGCCGTGCTGGACGAGCGCGGGGACGCGCTGTACTTCTCCCGCGCGCCCATCCCCTACCCGGGCCGGGGCGCCCGCGGGTTCTGGGCGCACCTGGGGGTGTACGCCTTCAGGCGCGCGGTGCTGGAGGCGGTTTACGCTGGGCGGCCGCCCGGCGAGCTGGAGCTGGCCGAGGGGCTCGAGCAGCTGCGCGCGCTGGCGGCCGGGGTGCGCATCCGCGCCCTGGTCGTGCCGGCCGGGGAGTTCGGGGTGAACACACCCGCGGACCTGGAGCGCGCGCGGCGGCTCCTGTCGGCCTGAACGAAGGAGGTGCCGAGGTGGCTCCCAAGCATACCAAGCTCATCTTCGTCACCGGCGGGGTGGTCTCCGGCCTGGGCAAGGGCGTGGCCGCGGCCTCGATCGCCGCGCTGCTGGAGAACCGCGGGCTGAAGCTCTCCATGCTCAAGATGGATCCGTACATCAACGTGGATCCGGGCACGATGAGCCCCTACCAGCACGGCGAGGTGTTCGTCACCGACGACGGCGCCGAGACCGACCTGGACCTGGGCCACTACGAGCGCTTCACCAGCATCACCGTGGGCCGACGCAGCAACTTCACCACCGGCCAGGTCTACGACGCGGTGATCTCCAAGGAGCGCCGGGGCGAGTACCTCGGCAAGACCGTGCAGGTCATCCCGCACATCACCGACGAGATCAAGGCGCGCATCCTCGAGGCGGCCGAGGGCGTGGACGTGCTGATCGTCGAGGTGGGCGGGACGGTGGGCGACATCGAGAGCCTGCCCTTCGTCGAGAGCATCCGCCAGCTCCGCACCGATCTGGGGCGCGAGCACACCCTGTACGTGCACCTGACGCTGGTGCCCTACATCCGCACCTCGGGCGAGATGAAGACCAAGCCGACCCAGCACAGCGTCAAGGAGCTGCGGGAGATCGGCATCCAGCCCGACATCATCCTGTGCCGCTGCGAACAGCCGCTCGAGCAGGAGCTCAAGGACAAGATCGCGCTGTTCTGCTCGACCGCTCCCTCGACGGTGTTCGAGTGCCCGGACGCGGACACCATCTACGCCGTGCCGCTGCTGCTGGCGGAGCAGGGCGTGGACGAGAAGATCTCCGACCTGCTGAACATCTGGTCGCGGGCCGCCTCGCTGGACCGCTGGAGGAGGCTGGTCGAGACCCTGCGCAAGCCGCGCCAGGCCGCACGCATCGGGGTGGTGGGCAAGTACGTCCACATGATCGACTCCTACAAGAGCCTGCACGAGGCGCTGCTGCACGGCGGGCTGGCCAACGGCGGCGGGCTGGAGCTGGTGTACGTGGACGCGGAGAAGATCGCCGAGGGCGAGCCCGGGCCGCTGGCCGAGGTGGACGGGGTGCTGGTGCCGGGCGGCTTCGGCGAGCGGGGCACCGAGGGCAAGATCGCCGCCATCCGCTGGGCCCGGGAGCAGGGCGTGCCCTTCTTCGGCATCTGCCTGGGCATGCAGCTGATGGTGATCGAGTTCGCCCGCCACGTGGCCGGGCTCGAGGGCGCCAACTCGGCCGAGTTCGAGGCCCACGGCCCCCACCCGGTGATCGATCTGATGGAGAGCCAGCAGGGCGTCACCCAGAAGGGCGGCACCATGCGCCTGGGCGCCTACCCCTGCAGGCTCCAGGCGGGCAGCCTGGCCCAGGCGGCCTACGGCCTGGCCGAGATCTCCGAGCGCCACCGCCACCGCTTCGAGGTGAACAACCGCTACCGCGCGGCGCTGGCCGAGAAGGGCCTGCGGTTCTCCGGGCTGTCCCCGGACGAGCACCTGGTGGAGATGTGCGAGCTGCCCGGACACCCCTGGTTCCTGGGCTGCCAGTTCCACCCCGAGTTCAAGTCCCGCCCGCTCTCGCCGCATCCCCTGTTCACGGCCTTCGTGGCCGCCGCCGTGAAGCGGCACGCGGGGCGGAAGCCGTGAACCCCCGGGTGGATCTCGGCCCGTTCGCGGTCGGGCCGGGCGAGCCGCTGGTGGTGTTCGCCGGGCTGTGTGTGCTCGAGGACGAGGGCGACGCGGTCGCGCTGGCGCGTGACCTGCGCGACCGCTGCGCCGCCCGGGGCCTGCCCTTCGTGTTCAAGGCCTCCTTCGACAAGGCCAACCGGACCTCGCTGGAGTCGTTCCGCGGCCCCGGGCTCACGCGCGGGCTGGCCATGCTGCGGCGCGTGCGGGCCGAGCTGGGCGTGCCGGTGCTGACCGACATCCACGCCCCGGAGCAGGCCGAGGCGGCGGCCGAGGTGGTGGACGTGCTGCAGGTGCCGGCCTTCCTGTGCCGCCAGACCGATCTGCTCACCGCCGCGGGCCGCACCGGCAAGCCGGTGAACCTCAAGAAGGGCCAGTTCCTGCCGCCCGGCGACATGCGCTTCGCGGCCGAGAAGGTGCGCGCGGCCGGCGGCCGTCCGCTGGTGTGCGAGCGGGGCACCTCCTTCGGCCACGGCGACCTGGTCGTGGATCTGCGCAGCCTGGTGTGGCTGCGCGCGGCCGGGGCGCCGGTGCTGTACGACGCGACCCACAGCGTGCAGCAGCCCGGCGCCGGCGGGCACACCGGGGGCCTGCGCGAGATGGTGGCCCCGCTGGCCCGCGCGGCCGTGGCGGTGGGGGTGGACGGCCTGTACCTGGAGGTGCACCCCCAGCCCGACCGGGCGCCCTCCGACGCCCGGAACACCCTCGACCCGGAGGCCTTCGGCGGCTTGCTCGACCAGGTGATCGCCTTGCGACAGGCGCTGGCAGGCGATCGGCCGCGCTGAGGTGGCCTTGGGCAAGCGGCTCAAGAACACCTGCATCTACCTGGGGGTGAGGCTGCTCCTGGGGCTGCTGCGGCTGCTGGGCCTCGGGCTCGCGCGGCGCCTGGGGCGCGCCCTCGGGCGGCTGGCCTTGCGCCTCGGCCGCGTCGAGCGCCGCCGGACGCTGGCCAACCTGGCGCTGGCCTTCCCGGAGCTCGACGAGGCGGCGCGCCTGGCGCTTGCGCGGGCGGTCTTCGCCCACCTGGGCGAGTGCGTGGCCGAGCTGGTCCACATCCGGCGCCTGGAGCCGCTGACCGAGCACGCCCGGCTCAGCCCGGAGTCGCGCGCCGTGCTGGACCGGCTGTTCGCCCGCGGCCAGGGCGTGGTGTTCGTCACCGGGCACCTGGGCAACTGGGAGCTCATGGCCCGCGCGATGGCGGCCCACGGCTACGGGGTCAACACCATCGGCCAGCGCACCTACGACCCGCGCCTGACCGAGCTGCTCGCCCGGTTCCGCGTCGCGGGCCGGGTGAACACGCTGTGGCGGGGCGAGCCCCGGCTCATGGCGCGCATGGGCGAGGCCCTGGCGCGCAACGAGCTCATGGGGCTGCTGATCGACCAGGACACCGACGTTCCGGGCGCGTTCGTGCCCTTCTTCGGCCGGCTGGCCTTCACCCCCACGGCGGCGGCCGCGCTGGCCCGCCACACCGGCGCGCCCCTGGTGACCGGCTTCAACCACCGCTGCCCGCAGGGCGGCTACGAGATCAGCGTCGAGGAGCTCGTGCTGGCACCCGCGGCCGGGGCCGATCCGGACCTGGTCCTGGCGCGCGACACCGCCGAGATGACCGCGCGCATCGAGCGCCAGCTCCGCGCCCACCCGGCCCAGTGGGTGTGGATGCACCGGCGCTGGAGCACCCGACCGCCCGGGGAAGGGAGCCCGCCATGACGTCCGTCCTGCTGCTCTCGGGCCTGCTCGCGGTGCTCTGCGCCCAGGCCGGCGCGCCGGCCTGGCCCTGCCCGGCCGAGGGCGACCTCGACGGCGACGGCGTGCCCGAGGTGCTGGCGCTCACCCCCGGACGGGCCGAGGTGCGCTCCTCGGGCTGGACGCGGGCATTGCCCTACCCGGCCCCGGCGGTGCGCCAGGCGTGCCTGGGCGACGTGGACGGCGACGGCCGGCCCGAGGTGGTGCTGGCGGTGGTGCGCTCGGCCGGCCCGCAGGGGGCCTACCAGCCGCGCCTGGCCGTGGTGCGGCTGACCAGGGGCTCGAGCGAGGCCCGCTTCCTGGGCACCGAGGGGGCCGGGCCGCTCAGGCGGCTGGGGCTGGCCGACCGCGACGGCGACGGCCGGCCCGAGATCCTGGCCCTGGAGGAGACCCCGACCGGCCTGCAGGCCAGTGCCTACCGCTGGCACGGCTTCGGGCTCACCCAGCTGCCGGAGGAGAGCGCCGCCCTGCGGGCGGAGTCCGCCCCCGGCGAGCCGGTGGCCGCCCCGGGCGGCGGCCCGACCCTGGCGGCCCCACCCGCCACCCCGGCCGGGCCGGCCGTCCCGGCGCCCAGCTTCGAGCGGGCGCCGGCCAGGCTGCGGGCCGTGCGCCTGCGGGTCGACCTCGGCGGGGCGGCCAACGCCCGCGACGCGGCCCGCCTGCCGCTGCCCGCCAGGCGTCACCTGGCCCGGCACGGCTTCGCCGTCGTGCGGCCAGCCGAGGCGCCGGCCGAGTTCCACCTGGTGTACCTGGAGAACCAGTACCGGGGCATCCCCACCTTCGTGACCGCGGACACCGTGCTGCACCTGGTGCACCTGCTGTTCGACCGCGCGCTGCAGGAGGCCGAGGTGCAGGTCCTGGGGCCGGTCCTGTGGCGCCTGCTGGACGATCTGGTGGCCACCGGCCGGGCCTGGGAGGCCGTCGCGCCGCCCGAGGGGCAGCGCGCCCTGGACGGCGTGCTCCTGCGCCTGGAGCTGGCCAGGCTGCTGCTGGACGGTGAGGCCGCGCGCCTGTCGCCGGCGCGGGCCGCCCGCGTGCGGACCGTCGCCGCGGCCCTGGAGAGCGCGGCCGGGGCCGAACCCGGCCTCGGGCTGCGGACGGCGGACTTCACGCTGCGCGGTCACTACACGCGTGGCCCCGCCCTGGGACGCTACTTCCGTGCGGTGCTGGCGCTCACCCAGGCCGGCGTGAGCGCCCCGGAGGAGGTGGCCCTGCTGGCCGCGCTGGTCTCCTCGAGCCCCGGGGCGGTCGCCAGCCTGCAGCGGCTGGAGGGCTTCTTCGAGGCCGTGGCCGGGCCCCCCGCCGGCGAGTCCGTGCTGGCGGTGCTCGCGCCGGCGGCCGAGCACCTCGGAGCCCGGCCCGCCTGGAGCGCGCTGGCCGGGCTGCCGCGGCCTGCCGAGCGACCCCCGGTCGGGCTGCTCGTCCGCCGCCGCGCGGCCGAGGGCGGCTGGCTCGCGGCCGGCGCCGATCCCGTGGCGCGTCCCTTCCCCAGCGCGCTCGACTGGCTCTCGGCCCTGGGCTCGCGCCGGGCGCGGGAGCTGCTCGAGCCCGAGGTGCAGCGGATGCCGGCGCTGGCCGCGCGGCTGGAGGCCACGGCCCTGGAGCTGCGCGCGCGGGGCCTGACGGGCTCGCTGTCCGATCGCTGGCTGCTGGCCCTGCGCTGGCTGGTGCTGCCGTTCCCCGCGGGCTACGCCGCCTTCCAGCGCTCGCCGCCCTGGGCCGAACGCGGCCTGGTCGCGGCCGCCGCCTCCTGGGCCGAGCTCCGGCGGGACACCGTCCTGTACGTGGAGCCGCCCGTGGTGTGGATGGAGGGCGGCGAGGAGGAGCGCCTGCCGCCGTCTCGGGCCGGCTTCGTCGAGCCGCTGCCCGAGCTGTACGCGGAGCTGGGCGCGCTGCTCGGCGCGGCCCGGCAGGCGCTGCTCGAGCTGGGCGGGCCCGGGGTGGTGGAGCCCGGCTGGGAGGCGCGCCTGGCCAGCCCGTCCCGCAAGCTCGAGGAGATGGGGGAGCTGGTCGCCTTCCTGGAGCGGGCCGCCCGGAAGGAGCTCCTCGGGCAGGGGCTCGGGCGCGAGGAGCACGAGCGGCTGCACACCATCGGCGGCTGGCTCGAGGGGTTGCTGGCCGGGAAGGGCAAGCTGCACCTCGATCCCGCGCCCGTGGCGTCCGACGTGTACTACCTGGGGGACCCCGAGACCGGCCAGCGCCGGCCGCTCATCGCCGCCACCGGCCCGGTGGATCACCTGTGGGTGGCCCTGCCGCTCGGCAGGCGGGTGGTGCTGGCGCGCGGGGCCGTGTCGTCCTACTGGGAGTTCCCGGCCGACGCGCCGCTGTCCGACGAGGCCTGGCGCGGGATGCTCGAGCAGGGCCAGGCCCCTCCCCAGCCCGCCTGGGCCAGGCCGCAGGCCACCACGCCGCGCAAGCCCGGATCGACCCGCCCGCGTGCCCGGGAGTGAGCCTCGTCACGCGCGTGAACTCCATTCACAGGCGCGCGACGCCGCGGGCGCTCGCGCGGGTAGCCCGTGGAGCCCTCATGTGCGTCTGCCATCGGTGAATTCCGGCCCGCCCGCCGGGCGCCGCAGGGGCTGGCACGCGCCTTGCTGATGGACAGCACCGGGCTCGCGCGGATCGATCCGGAGCCCGGAGGCGAGGCTGCCATGAAGTCCATCCTGACCCGTGCCCGCAGGCGCTTCCAGATCGGCAAGGCCTACTGCATGGCCAAGGAGATCGCGCCCCACCTGCCAGCCAAGGCGAGCATCGTGGACATCGGCTGCGGGAGCGGGTTCATCGCCTTCCACCTGCGCGGGCTGCGGGGCGGAGAGGTGATGGGCGTGGACGTGCTCGACGTGCTGCAGGCTCCCATCCCGTTCCAGCCCTTCGACGGGCAGACGCTGCCCTTCACCGACAGCACCTTCGACGCGGCCCTGTTCTGCTACGTGCTGCACCACACCCGGGAGCCGCAGGCGCTGCTGGCCGAGGCCCGGCGGGTGGTCAGGCCGGGCGGGGTGATCGTGATCTACGAGGACGTGCCCCACTCCTGGTGGGACTGGGCGTTCGCCTGGCGCCACTCGCTCGCCTGGACCTCCCGCACGGGGCCCTGCCGCTTCCGATCGTTCCTGGGCTGGCAGGAACTGTTCGGCCGGCTGCGGCTCAGCGTGCGCCGCTGCCGGCTCCTGTCGCGCTGGAGGAACCTCGGCCACCCCGTGCAGCGGGCCTTCTACGTGCTCCAGGTGCCCTGACTGCGCGCTGGCAGGAGGCGGCCCGCCCGGGGTACGATGGGCGGCATCGCCGGGGAGGGCGAGCCGCATGATCCTGATCGCGCGCACCTCACGCTACCGGGAGTACCTCCAGGAGAACCTGCGCCTGCTGGCCGGAGCCCGCGGGGAGACCTTCGTGGTGCGCGTCCGGCGGGAGCGGGTCGAGTCCGGCCTGCTCGAGCGCTCGCTCGCCCAGGAGCCGGTGCTGCTGCTGCTCAGCGAGGCGCCCCACGAGCGCCCGGCCGCCGTGCGCCTGGCGCGGGTGGCCGAGGCCCGCCTGGAGGACGACCGCCTGACCCTGCGCCTGCTGCTGGGGGGCTACCCGATCCCCGAGGCGTCCACCGCCGCGCTGGGAGCCCGCCTGGCGGGTGCCGCGCCGGGCGCGCTGCTGGAGCTCCCGGAGGGTAACCTCGTGGTGGAGGCCGAGGGCGTGGACGAGGAGCGGGCCTGGCGGGCGGCCGTGGACCGGCTGCTCGACGGCGAGGCCGCGCCCTTCTTCAAGGACAGCGTGTTCATGCGCCCGGTCGGCCTGTGGGAGGTCGAGGGCGGCGCCGAGGCCGAGCCGCTCGCGCTGCGCACCGACGGGCTGTACGAGCTGGCCCTCGACTGCCACAACCCCCACCTCGCGCCCGAGGCCCGCGCGGCCTGCCGGCTGGGCGCCGGGCACGATCCGGCCGAGCTGGAGCTGCTGCCGCTGCCTCGCCCGTCGCCCTGGGGTCAGGTGCGCGTGCGGGTGCGGCCGCTGGTGCCCGGCTCGGCCCGGCTGCAGCTCTTCGTCCGGCCGGGCGCCGAGGTGAGCACCCGGCTGGCCCTCGAGCTGCACGCCACCGGCGCGCAGGCCGTCCGTCCGGCGGCCTGCGGCGAGGTGGCCGGCGAGGCCCTGCGGCGGGGCGTGCGGGCCGTGTGGGGCGTGCTCGCCCGCCGCGACGCCCTGCGCGCGCCGGGGCTCGAGCGCGAGGTCCTGGAGACCATGCTGGGGCTGCTGCCCGAGGACGGCGAGCTGCGCCGGGCGCTGGCGCTGTGCCACCACCGCGCGGGGGCGCACGCCGAGGCCTGGCGCCTGTTCGACGAGCTGGGCGCCCAGCACCTGCTGCCCGAGGACCGCCTGCCGCACCTGCTGTCCGCCTGCGCGGTGGGCGCCCCGCCCGAGGCGCTGCTCGAGCTGGCCGGCAGACTGCCCTGGGACCAGGTGGACGCGGACGCGGCCCGGCGCCTGGGCGCGGCGGTGGCCGGCCTGCCCGAGCGGGCGCTGCTGCCGCTGCTCGAGTCGCTGGCCTACTTCGGCACCGAGCGGTTCCTGGCGGACATCTGGCGCGAGGCGCGGGACGCGATCCGCAGCCCGGGCGCGCTGCTGAAGACCAGCGCGCTGCTCCACGAGACCGGGCTGCTCACCCCGGCCGAGATCGCCCGCTACCTGGTCGAGCGCGTCCAGGTGCTGGAGCTGCGCGACCCGGGCGTGGACGCGCGCCTGGTGGAGCTCGGGCTGGAGGCGCCCCAGGCTCCGCCCGGCTTCGGCGAGGCCCTGGCGCGCGAGCTCGCGCGGCTGGCGGCGGAGGGGGAGCCCGGTGAGGCCCGGGCGCGCCTGGAGGCCGCCCGCGCCCGCCTCACCCCGGCCGCCCACGAGCAAGCCCGCCTCGGCCTGGCCGAGGCGCTGCTGGGGGCGGGCGGCGAGGAGGCGGCGGGCGTGGCCGCCGCCCTGCTGGTGGCCGCCGGGGAGTCGGCCCGGCGGCGCGGGGACCTGGAGGCGACCGCCGAGCTCCTGGAGCGCGCCGCGGCGGCCGATCCGGGGGAGCCCGGCCTGCCCGCGGCCCAGGCCGCGCTGGAGCGCGCGGTCGGCGCCCAGGAGCCGTTGCTGCTGCTGGGCGAGGCCCTCCAGGGGCAGCGCCTGGCGCGCCTGCGCGAGCGGCTGGCCGGCCAGCGCCTGGTGGTGGTGGGCGGCCCCCAGGCCCGCCCCTGGGTCGAGGAGCTGCGGCGCGAGCTGGCGCTGGCCGAGGTCACCTGGTTCCCCTCGCGGCTGGGCGAGCCGCCGCGGCCCGAGGCCGTGCGCGAGGCGCTCTCCGGCGCGGCCGGGCTGGTGGCGGTCCTGACCTTCTACGTCGGCCACCACGTGGCCGAGGCGGTGCGCGACGAGGCCCGCCGGCGCGCTCTGCCCTGCGCCTTCGTGACGGCGGGGACCTCCAAGGCCGCACTCCTGCGAGCGCTGCTGCGCGCCGGTCTGGACGGGCCCGCGGGCCCGCCCGAGTCTGCTCAGACGGCGCCGTCAGGTGCGCTGGACGCAGGCGCCGAGGGCTCGCCACCGCCGGCCGGACCGCGGCGCACCCAGAGGATCAGGGGAGCGAAGGGCGCGAAGAAGAAGGCCAGGGAGCGGTAGCGCAGCCCCGTCAGCACGGCGTCTGCTCCCGCGGCCGCCCGGGCGCGGAGCGCGTCCGTCACGTCCTGGAACATCGCCACGGGCTGGAGGCCCGGCGCCCCCGCCCGGGCCAGGGCGCGCAGCTCCTCCCACCAGTCCGCCCCCAGGGCCCAGACCACCAGCAGCCCGAGCGCCCCGGGCCAGAAGAGCTCGGCCGCCAGGCCCAGGCCGCGCTGCACGGCCAGGTCGCACAGCGCCAGCCCGACCAGGAAGGCCGAGCTCCAGGCCCGCGCGCGGAGCCACGCCCGCCGCTGCGCTCCCTGGCGCCAGGCCCGCCGGTGGCGCCAGTGGAACCAGGCCGAGGCCGGGACCGCCAGCAGCGCCACCAGGCCGGCGATCGAGGCCAGGTAGGTGCCGCTGCCCGGCGCGACGAGCTGGGAGAACCGCGTGAGCCAGTCGCCCTCGAAGAAGGTGGCCAGCACGGAGGGCGCCAGCGCCAGGACGAGCGCGACCTCCAGGGGCAGCGTCCCGCAGGTGGGCAGGCGCGCGGGCAGGCCGGCGCCCAGGCGCTCGCCCTGCCGCCACAGCCGTCCGAAGGCCCACAGCAGGCCGCCCAGCGCGGCCACGAGGGCCGCCAGCGCGAGCGGGGCGAGCAGCTCCTGGCGGACCGCCCGCTGCGCGCCCCACACGCCCCAGGGCAGCCCGGACAGGAGGTCCACCAGCAGCACGACCGCGAAGCCGCGGCCCAGCCCGAAACGATCGACCAGCCAGGCGCCCAGCGCCCAGACGCACGCCCCGGCGGTGAGCACCAGCGCGGTGCCCAGGCGGAAGAGCTGCCCGGGATCGGCCACCAGGTCCGGGGCCGAGGGGTTGTGGAACCGCAAGGTCCAGGTGAGCTGCTCGAGCTGCCAGGCGGTCAGGTAGCCCCGGGCGAGGGACCAGGCCAGCCCCAGCCCGAGCCCGACCTGGGTCAGGCGGTGCCGGAAGGCGAGATCGTCGCGCCGCCTGGCGCGCCAGCGAGGCCGGATCAGGGCGGCCAGCTCCACCAGGACGAGCCCCACCAGGAACGGGGTGGGGCCCAGGCTGAGCGCCCCCCGGGCGACGGCGTCCAGGCGCCACGGGCCGCCCGCGAGCGAGGCGAGCCCCTCGGTGTCCACCAGCGGCATGGGCAGCCAGATCCCCAGCCAGAGCGCGACGGCCACCCCGAGGGTCCAGGCCAGCCGGCGTGTCAGGGCGCGGGGCCAGGGTGGCGCGGGCGGGGCCGGTGTCGGCGCGGGCAGCCGCGCGACCAGGACGGCGCCGCAGTCCGGGCAGCGGCTGATCTCCGGGCGGCACTCGGCCGGGCGCCCGGTCCGCGCCCGGTGGGGGCAGGCCGGGTCAGGGCAGAAAGGCATGCGGTCCTCCGCCTCCTGTGTACGGAACCGCTTGATTATTTTCGAAAAGAAAAGGAAATGGAAGCGGAGGCAACCCGTGCGGGCCTGGTCCGGTCCAAGCCTGTGATGCTGTCGCTGATCGCCACGAACCCGGAGGTGCGCTTGGTGGTCCCGCCCGAGGCCGTCGCTGCCGCGGGACCCGCGGAGGACCGCGCGCTGCTCGAGCGCTGCCGGGCCGGCGACGAGCGGGCCATGCAGCAGCTCTACACGCGGCACGCCGGCCGGCTGTTCGCGCTGGCCCGGCGCATGACCGGCAGCCGGGCGGACGCCGAGGACGTGGTGCAGGAGACCTTCCTGCGCGCCTGGCGCAGCCTGGACGGCTTCCGCGGCGAGGCCGCCGTGGGCACCTGGCTGTACCGCATCGCCCTGAACCGGTGCCGGGACGCCTTCGCCCGCCGGCGGCCCACCGTGCCCGAGGTCGAGGGCGCCGCCCCGCCGCAGGCGGGTGACGCCATGGCGCGCCGCTCGCTCGAGGCCGCGCTCGGCGAGCTGCCCGAGGGCTACCGGGAGGTGCTGGTGTTGCACGACGTGATGGAGCTGGAGCACCCGGAGATCGCCGCCATCCTGGGGGTCGAGGTGGGCACCTCGAAGAGCCAGCTCCACAAGGCCCGCAGCAAGATGCGGGAGCTCCTGGCCGCCCGCGGCCAGGCGGCCTGAGGTACGAGGAGGACGCCATGGACGACACGAGAGACACCCGCTGCTTGGTCCAGGCGAGCCCCGAGGAGCTGTCGGCCCTGCTGGACGGCGATCTGGAGCCGGCCCGGGCCGCGGAGCTCGCCGCCCACCTGGATCGTTGCCCGGCCTGCTGCCAGATCGCGGCCGAGCTCGGCGCGGTGCGGGGCGGGTTGCGGGCGCTCGGCGACGCGGACCGCGCCGAGGCTGCCCAGGCGCGCGACCTGTGGGCGGACATCCGCCGCGAGCGCCGCCGCGAGGTGCGCGCGGAGCGCGGCGAGGGCCAGGCCTGGTGGCGGCGGTACTGGCTGGCGCCGGCGGGCGCGCTGCTGGGCGCGGCGGCCGCGGCGCTGGTCCTCTGGCTGGTGTTCGTGCCGGGTCCGCAGACGGGGCGCGCGCCGGTGGAGGCGCTGACCGCGGTGCTGGACGCCGAGCGGACCTACCAGCTGGCCATCGCCGGGCTGGAGGGCTCGCTGGCCCAGCCGCAGGCCGGGTACGACAGCGAGACCCAGCGGACCATCAGGCAGGGGCTGGCGGACATCGACACGGTGATCGAGCGCTGCCGCGAGGCGCTGCGGGCGTCCCCGGACGACCTGGGCGCGCACCGGGCCATGCTGGCCGCCTACCAGCACAAGGTGGACTTCCTGAGCGATCTGGTGGGCGAGGCCCTCTAGAGGAGGCGTGAGGCCATGAGAACCCTGAAGCGAACGTGCTGGCTGGTCCTGCCCGGGCTGCTGCTGGCGGCCCCGGCGCTGGCCGGGGAGCGCACCTGGCCCGCCACGGGGCTGAGCGCGGTGGAGCTGCTGACGACCTCGGCGGACCTCGAGCTGCGCGGCTGGGACCATCCCGAGGTGAAGCTCGAATCGGAGGAGGCCGGGCGGGTGGGCGACGAGTCCCAGGCGGGCGTGCTCAAGCTGCGCGGGGACGTCGATCTGGTGCTCTACCTGCCCGCCGGGCTCAAGGTCGGCGTGCAGGGGGTCAGCGGGGACGTGCGGGTCCGCGGCCTGGGCGGCCGGCTGCGCGTCCAGACCGTCAGCGGCGACGTGGCCGTGGACGGCGCCGGCCAGGGGCTCGAGGTGATCACCGTGAGCGGGGACGTCGAGGCCCAGCGGGTTCGCGGCGAGGTGCTGCTGAAGACGGTCAGCGGCGAGCAGAGCGTGGCCGACCTCTCGGGCGAGCGCCTGGAGGCGTCCTCTGTCAGCGGGGAGATCCGCGTGCGCGCGGCCGAGCTGCGCGAGCTGCGGGTCAAGAGCCACAGCGGGGACGTGGACTTCGACGGCCGGCTGGACCCCGGGGGCCAGGCGCGGCTGTCCAGCTTCAGCGGGGACGTGCGCGTCAACCTGCCCCGCGGCTCCGGCTTCGAGCTGGAGGCCGAGACCACCAGCGGCGAGATCCGCGTGGCCGGCGAGCTGGTCTGGTCCGAGCGCAGCGCGGAGCGGGCCGTGGGCCGGTGCGGCGCGGGCGGGACCGAGCTGCGGCTGTCCTCCCGGAGCGGCGACCTGGTCGTGCGCGTCGGCGACTGAACGCCGGCGGCCCGGAGCACCCCACCGAAAAGCCTTGCCGGCCCCCCCCTGCTCGGGCAGGTAGTTGCCCTGAGGTGATCCGATGCGCCCGCCCCGTCCGGCCCACCTGCTGCTGGTCGCCCTGCTGGGCGCGCTGCCGGTCGCCGGGCGCGGGGCCGAGCCCGCGCCCGAGCCGGGCGCGCCGCTCCACCAGGCGGTCCGGGCCTCCGGGCCGGTGGTCCTCGACGGCCGGCTCGACGAGCCCGCCTGGCAGGCCGCGCCAGCCCTGGATGCGTTCGTGCAGTCCTTCCCCAGGGCCGGCGCGCCGGCCAGCCTGCCGAGCGAGGTGCGGGTGGTGTTCGACGACCAGGCCCTGTACGTGGGCGCGCGCCTGCGGGACCCCGAGCCAGACGGCATCCTGGCCCGGGTGGCGCGGCGCGACCAGTGGGTCGAGTCGGACAGTTTCCGCGTGGAGCTCGACTCCCGCCTGGATCGCCGCACGGCCGTGTGGTTCGAGGTGAACGCGGCCGGCACCCGCCGGGACGGGACCTTCCACGACGAGCGCCTGGAGAGCCTGGACTGGGACGGGGTGTGGGCCGCCGAGGTGGGCGTGGACGCGCAGGGCTGGGTGGCGGAGCTGCGCGTCCCGCTGCGCCTGCTGCGCTTCACGCCCGGCCAGGAGGTGCGTTTCGGGGCGCATTTCGTGCGCTACGTCTCGCGCCTGCACGAGTACTCCGGCTGGCCCCTCATCCCGCCCGCCAGCGGGCTGAAGGTGTCGCGCTTCGGGCTGCTGGCGGGCTTCGACCTCGCGCAGCGGCCGGCCCAGCTCGAGCTCGCGCCCTTCCTGGTGCTCCGCCACCGGCCCGGGGGCGGGGGGAGCGAACGGCCGCTGGACGTCGGCCTGGACGCGCGCACGGGGCTGGGCGGGCGCTTCACCCTGACGCTCGCGCTCAACCCGGACTTCGGCCAGGTGGAGGCGGACCCGGCGGTGCTGAACCTGTCCACCTACGAGACCTTCTACCCCGAGAAGCGGCCCTTCTTCCTGGAGGACCGGTCCGTGTTCGAGCTGGCCACCACCAGCGGGGTGAACCCGCTCTTCTACACCCGCCGCATCGGCCGCGCGCCGCGCAGCCCCGACGAGGTGGGGGACGAGGCGCTGGTCGCCGAGCCGCCGGTGCCGGCCATCTACGCGGCCGCCAAGCTGGCCGGGCAGACCGAGGACGGCCTGAGCCTGGGCCTCATCCAGGCGGTCACCTCCGAGGAACAGGCGGTTTTCGAGCGGCCGGACGGGCGCCGGCTCACCCGGGTGGCCGAGCCGCTCTCGAGCTTCACCGTGGCCCGGCTGAAGACCGACTTCTGGGACCACTCCAGCGCGGGCCTGATGCTGCTCGGCCTCGCCACCCCCGAGGACGGCGCGGCGCTGAGCGGGGGGGTCGACACCCGGCTGGAGCTCGGCGGCCCGGACTACCACCTGCTGGCCAACGCGCTGTGGAGCTACCTGACGCCCGAGCGCGTGCCCTGGCACGACGACTTCACCCGGGCCGGCGTCGAGCGCGACGGGCCCCTCGGCTACGGCGGCGAGCTGGCGCTGAGCAAGGACGGCGGCGAGTACGTGACCGGGCAGGCCCGCGTCCGCTTCCGCTCGCGCTCGCTGGCGCTCAACGACCTCGGCTACCTGGACCGGCCGGACGTGATCGAGGCGGTGACCACGCTGCAGCACCGCCGGCTGCAGCCGCTGGGCGATCTCAGCCGCTACTCGCTCACCCTGAACTTCTGGCTGCGCCGCAACCAGGCCGGCCAGGCCCTGGGCCAGGGCTTCTGGGTGGACGCCTGGAGCCTGTGGAAGGACGCCTGGGGGCTGGGGGTGTGGTTCGGGGTGGACGCCCCGACCTGCGACGATCGCGAGACCCGCACCGCGGGCGAGGTCGTCTTCTGCCTGCACGAGCCCTGGATCGGCGGCGGCCTGTACGGCACCACCGACCCGGCGGCGCCGGTGGCCGCGAGCCTCGATCTCACGGCCTCCAACACCGAGCGCGGCTGGGGCCTGTCGAGCATGCTGGTGCTGGCCATCCACCCCTGGGAGCGGCTGCAGCTCTCGCTCGAGCCGACCTACCGGCGCTGGCGGGGGAGCCTGGTCTGGGTGGACACGCTGGCCTCGGCCGGCGGCGAGCGGCTGGTGTTCGCCGACCGCCACTCGGAGACCTGGGACGTCACCCTGCGCGGGAGCCTGACGCTGGCGCGCGACTTCACCTTCCAGCTCTACACCCAGGTCTACCTGGTCTCGGTCGACCACCGCGAGAAGCTCGCCGCCCCCCGGCCGAGCTCCGGCGCGCTGCTGGCCGAGGCCCTCGCGCCCGCCCTGGACGTGCCAGACGACTACGATCAGCGCTACTCTGCCTGGAACCTGAACGCGGTGCTGCGCTGGGAGTTCGCCCCGGGCTCGGTCGGCTTCCTGGTGTACACCCTGGGGCTGGCCGCGGACGGGGAGCGGGCCGAGTTCCGCTTCGGCCGCTCCCTGGACGAGCTCGTCCAGGCGGCCGGGCAGCACGTGCTCATGCTCAAGCTGTCCTACCTGTTCGGCTAGAGGAGTTTCTTGGGCCGCTTGCCTCGCCTGCGGGCCTGGGCCACAATACGGACGGTGCTGGAGGGATGGCCGAGCGGTCGATGGCGGCGGTCTTGAAAACCGTTGGCCCGCAAGGGCCCGGGGGTTCGAATCCCTCTCCCTCCGTCTTGTCAACACGCGCGAATCCCCTTGCCTGGCGCGGCAGCCCGCCTGCCTGCCGCTTCGGGCAAGGTCGCTCGCGCCTACGCTTGCCAACACGCGCCGACGGCTTCCGTAGGTCACGCTCGGGTCGCATTCTGGGCCCCAGCTCGGCGGGCTACTCGGCCGCGGACTTGGCTGGCGTCCGACCTTGCGCGTGGTCGGCCTCCCTGGCGTCACCAGATGCCCCAGGAACCGCCCCGGCACCTGGGCCGCCCTCCTGGTCGGCCGGGGCATCCGCCGCACCTTCCGGCCGCGCCTCGCCAGCCCGGCCGCCTTCCAACACCCGCAGGCCGCCCGCCCGGCAGGGCTTGCCCGTCAGGTAGGCGCCGAGCCCCGCCGAGGCTGCTACCACGTCCGACGAAAGTGCATGCGTGTAGCGCGCGGCCATGGCCAGGGTCTTGTGCCCGAGCATCGCGGCGATCGCCGGCTGGCTCGCGCCGGCCGACGCCATGGCCGAGCCTGCGACGTGGCGCAGGTCGTGCACGCGCAACCGCGGGAGTTTCGCCGTCTCGCAGGCCGCGCGGAACTGCGGCAGGATGGTTGGCCTCACCTTGCCATGGTGCGGGAACACCAGGCCGGCGCCCTCCAGCTTCCGCCCCGCGGCCTCGGTCTCCCGGGCCCGCGCCTGGCGCCGTGCCTGTGCCTCACAGAGCACCCCAAGCGCGACATCGTTGAGCTGGACCTTTCGCGGCTCGCCGTTCTTCGAGCGCTCGGCTGGTAGCCGGATCACCCTGCGGTCCAGGTCCACCTCGGCCCAGCGCAGGCCCGCGGCCTCGGTGTAGCGCATGCCGGTCGCGACCAGCAGGGTCACGATCGGCCGGATGCCGTCGCCACAGGCCTTGAGTAGCCGGCGCACCTCATCCGGCTCAAGGGCCGCCTCGCGCGCGTCGGGTTCTGTCAGCAACCGCAGCCGGCGCGCGAGCGGATTCTGGTCCAGCTCGCCCCATTCGACCGCCAGGGACAGCATGCGCGCCAGGCAGCGCAGCTCCCGGTTGACGGTCGCCGGCCCCGGCTTCCGCTTGCCGAACATCAAGCCGCCGCTCTGGCGCCTCGCCTTGTACGTCTCGACCTGCCCTGGTCCGACCTCGGCCAGCGTCAGCCGGCCAAAGTGACCCAGCAGATTCCGAACAAGACCGCCGCCAAGCCCGCGGAACCCTAAGCCGCAAAGGTGTTTTCCCGAGGTCGCCGGACGGGCTGTGACCCGAACCGCGACCCGAGGGGCGCCAGCGCGCCGGGACTGAGCCTTCCTACTCGAACACCTTGGGGCAGGAGTACGTGAGGTCCTGATACCTGCCCGTGAGTGGATCGAAGTCCTTCGGCACGCAGGCCCAGCACCAGCGCGCGCCGGTCTCTTGGTTGTCAACGCAGGTGCACGTGTCGGATTTGCAGTCGTCGGGCAAAAAGCAATCCCAGCACAGTAGCTTCTTGTCCTCTCCCAACCCGCAACCCGGTTCGTCGGTGGACGCGCCGAGCAGGGCCAGGGCCAGCACAGCCATAGCAAGGCGGATCGCGCTTCGCATGGTCGCCCTCCTCCCGAATGGCCCGAGACCGCCGGGCCATCATGTCCAGCCGCACCATGCGCCGCGAAACGAAAAAGGCCCGCAGGTGGCTCGCGGCGGCACTGGTCGGCGAGACTCAGGGCAACCCGAAATCCGCCTGCGGACCAACTTGGGTTGGCCGCAGGCCGCCGCGCACACACGCCGCGCGTGCGCTCGGGTTGCCTTTTCTCCGGCGGGCCCTGGTCGGGACCGCCGGATGAGTCTCGCCAAGGCCAGGATAGCCGAAGTTGAGGGGCGCAGTAAACGGTCTGGAAGGCGACCGCCGGCGTCAACCGAGGCCGCGACCTGGCGGGCGCGGGGCGGGTGCGACCCACACGGCTTGGCGCTGTTTGACTACCAGAGCCGACCGCCGACCCCGGACGCGAGGTTGAGCTTGGCGCAGGTGGCAGGAGGTGCCTGCCATGTCGCGCGAACGAATCCCGACCCAAGCGACCGAATCCCCGACCCTGCCGGAGCCCGAGCTGTGGTCACGCGCTGAGCTGGCGCGCCGGCTCGGCCTCCGACCCGCGACCCTGCGGGAGTGGTCCTGGCGCGCGCGCCAGGGGCTCCGGCTGCCCGAGGGCGCGCGCGAGTTGATGACCTTGGAGCGCCGTCCCGCCGGGCGGGTCATGTTCGCCCGGGTCGAGGTCGAGGCGCTGTGGGCCCGCCAGCGGGAGCGCGCCGCAGAGGATGCCGCGATCCGCTCGGCAGACGGGCGCGGGGAGGCCGCCGGCCTGGCGCGCGACCTGGCGACGCGGCTTCGGGTGCTCGGACAGCCGGCGCTCGCCGGCATGGCGGATGCCCTCGCGGGAGCACTGGTCGGTTGAGCTGAAACGAAAACGCCGCGCGGCCTTTGTGGGGGCATGCGCGCGGCACGAGGTCAACGATGCCAAACGTAGCATGGCGAAGGGCCATCTGCAAGCGCCTCGCGGCCAGGCGGTGACGCTGTGGGGCGCGAGCGAGGCCCGGCGGTCCACCCGCTCGCCAGGCCGACCCGCGACTGCGGGGCGTTGATTCGCGGCGAAGGTTGCGGCCGGCTTGACTGCACCTCGCCAGTCTGCCGCGCGCGTGTCGCCTGCCGGCGGGCTCGCGCCCTCCAGCGCGCATGGGAGCGCGCGGACCGGGAAACCGGCCGGCGCGTCCCGCTGTACGTGGTGACGCTGACCCTGCCGGCCAACTGCCGCCAGCGTGTCGCCACGCCCGATGCCGCGCAGGCTCTCGCCCGGGCGGCGTGGCAGGTCGCGGCGGGTTGGTTGAGGGGGGCCTGTGGCATCCCACACGGCGCGGCGCTGGCAGGTCGCGCGGTGCTGCATCAACCGGACGGCGCACCTCATGTGATGGTTGTCGGCTCCGTCGGAGGGCGCGCCCTCCCGCGGCGGCTGCGCGGAAACCTGGGCGAGCTGCGGGCGCGATGGGGGAAGGTGCTGGCCGGCTTGCTCGGCTGGGCAGGCGAACCGGGCTCACTTGTTGTGCGGCCCGAGGTGGCGCGCAACCGCCTGCGGGCCGCGCGTTACTCACTCAGAAGTCAACCCGGCTGGAGTCGCGCGGCGACCCGGCCGGTGGCACACAGGGCCGCCGCCTATCTTGACAGGGGAACGATTCGCGCCCCGCAAGCCGACCTGGAGCCCCGCAATAAACCCGGGTTCATTCCTGCCGTGCTTAGAGACCTGTGGGCCGAGCTGAGTTTCCAAGAAAGGGGGATCCGATGAGTGACCCGTTCGACGTTGGCGAGTTGCGGCGGCTTCTGGACGAAGTCGAGAGGGGCAGCGACGAGACGTGGGAAAAGCTGCGGCAGATCGTCGCAGACCCCGAGCCGTGGGAATGGCTGCGGCGGTTCGTCGCCAACTCCGAGACGTTCGAGCTGTCCGGCTTCGAGCCGGAGGGAGGTGGGCATGCTGTTGCGAAGTCCAAAGGGCGAGGTGGTCGCGGTGAGGGTCACGACGGAGCACGCGGCGAGCTGCTACGGGCGGCCGGTGGTGGTCCTGCCGGACGGGACGGCGCTGGGGCTGGGCGATGTGCGGGGCTGGGCGATCGTCGAGGCGAGCGACGCGGAGCGCGCCGAGCTGGCCGCGGGCGGCTACGTGCGGCCGGCGGGTGGTGCGCCGTGAGCCGGCCGGGTTGCGACCGTGGGGCGCCTGGGGCCGGCCGTGGCGCGTCCGCTGAGTCGGCCGGGCCCGAGGGGCGCACACTGTGCGGCCGGGTGCATCCTGCGGCTCCTGGCGCCCTCCGAGGGGGCGTCCAGGCAGACCCCGGCCAGGCACAGGCGGTGCTCGCGGTGCGCCTGCTGCGGGAGCTGGCGCGCGGCGGGTGCGCTCTCCCGTTGACGGCGGGCCTGCTGGCCGAGGTGCTGGGCACGGGGGAGGCCGAGGTACGCGGGGCGCTTGCGGCGCTGAGCGGGGCCGGGCTGGAGGTGCGCACGCGGCGCGAGCCGACCGGCGAGGTGTTCGCCGTCGAGGCGGCCGAGCTGCGATGTTGGTTGGGCGGGGGTTGTTCCGGCGCTGGTCTTGGACTCCACCTTCCCGCCCGGGAAAAACCACGAGACTCGCGCGCGTCGGCCGGTGGTGGCACAATAAACCCGGGTTTAGTCCGGGGCTCTTTGAAAACCGTTGCACCGAAAGGTGCCGGGGGTTCGAATCCCTCTCCCTCCGTTTTCCTGTCTGCGAAAGGCCTTGACCCGCGAGACGAAACTCAACCTCGCGGCCCTGGACAGGCCTGGTCCTCAGCCCTCGCCCTCAGCCGAGGTGCCAGGGGAGGAGGGACACACCCTCGCGCATCCCCTTCACCGCGCCCCCGGTCACGAGCACGCCTTCCCGGTGGGGGTTGCCCGGCAGGGACCGCCACCACAGCAGCGAGCGCAGCATGTCGTCGGCCACGGTGGCGCCGGACTTGATCTCGACCGGGACCAGGCGCGGGCCATCCTCCACCAGGAGATCGATCTCGTGGCCCGTGGCGTCCCGCCAGTGGAACAGGCGCGGCTCGCGGCCCTGGTGCACGCGGGCCTTGACGAACTCCGCGACCACGAAGCTCTCGAAGATCGCGCCGCGCTGGGGGTGGCGGGCCAGGGTGGCGGGGCTGTCGATGCCCAGCAGGTAGCACACCAGCCCCGCGTCCAGGAAGTGGATCTTCGGCCGCTTGCGCAGGCGCTTGCGGAAGTTCTCGCGATGCGGCGGGAGCAGGAACAGCAGGCCCCCGGCCTGCAGCGCCGTGAGCCAGTGGCGCGCGGTGGGCTGGCTGATGCCGACGTCCTCGGCCAGCGAGCTCAGGCTGAGCTCCCCGGCCGTGCGGGCCGCGGTCAGGCGGACGAAACGGTCGAAGGCGTCCAGGTCCATCACCTTGAGCACGTCCCTGAGGTCGCGCTCCACGTAGGTGCGGTAGTAGTCGCCCAGCCAGCGGACCGGGTCGAGGCCGCGGTCATGCACCGGAGGGTAGGCGCTCCTCCACAGGGTCTCCCAGAGCCCTTCCGCCGGGACCGTGCCCGCGCTCCCGCCCGCAGCGGGTCTGCCCAGCGTGGACAGGTCCAGCGGGGGCTGGCCCAGGATCTCGGCGAGCGAGAAGGGCAGGAGCTCGAGCAGGGCCAGCCTGCCGGCCAGCGTCTGCGAGACTCCTTCCATGAGCAGGAGGTTTTGGGAGCCGGTCAGCACGAAGCGGCCCGGGCTGGCGTGCTCGTCGACCTCGACCTGGATGTAGCTCAGCAGGGCGGGAGCGCGTTGCACCTCGTCGAGGATGACCGGCCTGGGCAGCCCGGCCAGGAACCCGAGGGGATCCGCGAGGGCGTGCCTGCGGAGGTCGGGCCGCTCGAGCGAGACGTAGGCCAGGTCCTCGAAGCAGGCGCGGACCAGGGTGGTCTTCCCTGACTGGCGGGGACCCGTGAGCACGACAACCGGGTTCCGGAGGGCCTCGCGCTTCAGGACGCTCGCCAGGTGTCTTTCTATCATGACGATATTCAACGCCTATTTTCTCGTCGTGTCAAATTCAAAATCAGATTTTCAATTTGGATCCACGGGCTCTTGCCGGTGGCTCGGGGTCGGGCAAGGACTCGCGTTGACCGGCGTGAAAGCGCCATGGTATGCCCGGGGCATGGACCGCGACCCGATCCTCCCGCCGGCCCGGCTCCTGGCGGGCGTGCTGCTGGCCGCCCTCCTGCCGGGCTGCGGCGGATCGCCGCCGCCCGCCGGGGCGCGCCTGGCCTCCGCCGTCGAGGTGCGGGCCGAGGTCGTGGTCGTGCGCCAGTACGAGGGCGCCGAGCTGCGGCTCGAGGCGCGGGCCGAGCGCCTGCGCCTGGACGAGCGCGCGGGCAGCCTGGAGATCGAGGGCGGCGTCCAGGGCGAGCTGGCGCCCGCCCTGCTGCAGGCGGCCGCGGAGGACGGGCCGTGAGGCACACGCGCTGCCTGGCCTGGCTCGCGGCGCTGCTCGCGCCGGCGCTGGCCGCGGCCGGCGAGCCGCCCGCGCCACCGCGCCCGGCCGCCGACCCGCCGGTCCAGATCCGCTCGGAGCGCCTGCGCGTGCTGCAGCGCGAGGGGCGGGCGGTGTTCTCCGGGCAGGTGGAGGCCGTCCAGGGAGAGCTGCGCGTCCGCTGCGACGAGCTCGAGGTGCGCTACGCCCGGGGCGGGCAGGCCGGCCCTGGCAAGGCCCCCGCCTCCGGGGAGGTCGAGCGCATGTGGTTCCGCGGCCAGGTGGACATCACCCAGGCGGCCGTCGAGGGCCGGGCCGCCCGCCATGGACGCTGCCGCGAGGCCGAATACGATCGGCCGGCCCAGCGCCTGGTGTGCACCGGCGACCCCTGGGTCGAGGAGGGGCCGAACCGGATCGAGGGCGAGCGCATCGTCTACCTGCTCGGGCGCGACGAGGTCCAGGTGGTGCGGCCGAGGGCGGTGCTCGAGCTGCCGCCGCCCCGGCCGGGCGCGCCCGCGGGGCCCGGGAAGGCGGGCCGGTGAGCGCGGTGGGCACCGACGGCGCCGCGCTGAGCGGCCGGGAGCTGGTCAAGATCTACGGCGGCCGGCGCGTGGTGGACGGCGTGAGCCTGCACCTCCTGCCGGGCGAGGTGGTCGGCCTGCTCGGGCCCAACGGGGCGGGCAAGACCACGTCCTTCCACCTGCTCATGGGGCTGGTGCGTCCCGACGGCGGCGAGGTCCGGCTGGGGTCGGAGCAGATCACGCGCTGGCCCATGCACCGCCGGGTGCGGGCCGGCGTCGGCTACCTCGCCCAGGAGCCCTCGGTCTTCCGCCGCCTGTCGGTCGGCGACAACCTGCGCCTGTACCTGGAGGCCAGCGGCGTGCGCGGCCGGGCGGCCGAGGAGCGCGTGGAGCGTTGCCTGGCCGAATTCGAGCTGGGCAGGCTCTCGGGCGCCCTGGGCGCCACGCTCTCGGGCGGCGAGCGCCGCCGGCTGGAGATCGCCCGGGCCATGATCCAGGCCCCGCGTTTCCTGCTGCTGGACGAGCCGTTCTCCGGCGTGGACCCGCTGGCGGTGGAGGAGATCCGCGCCCAGATCCTCAGGCTGGCGCGCTCCGGGGTGGGGCTGCTCGTCACCGATCACAACGTCAGAGAGACCTTGTCAACCTGCGACAGAGCGTATATCGTCAAGGACGGTAAGATCCTCGAGGAGGGCGCTCCCGCGGCCATCGCCCAGAGCCCGCAGGCGCGGGCCATGTACCTGGGTTCGCGATTCCGCCTCGACGATGAGGCTCCTGTATGACCGAGATCCGTCAGGTCCTGTCGCTCAAGCAGACCCTCCAGCTGGTCATGACGCCCCAGCTGCAGCAGGCCATCAAGCTGCTGCAGCTCTCGCGCCTGGAGCTGGTGGACATGGTCCACCAGGAGATGCTGGAGAACCCGGTGCTCGAGGAGGGCCAGGAGGACGCCGCCCCGGAGAAACCCGCCGAGGGCACCCGCACCGAGTCCGAGGAGGCCGCCGATCGCGACCACGCCGAGGCCGAGAAGGAGGCCGCCGACGCGCCGCCCGAGGCCCCGGCCCAGCGCGATCAGCTCAACGAGATCGACTGGGAGAAGTACCTCGAGAACTACACCGCCTACGTGCCGGTCGGCAGCGCCGTGCGGCCCTCGGGCGACGAGCTGCCGTCCTTCGAGAACGTGCTGACCAAGAAGACCTCGCTGTCCGACCACCTGATGTGGCAGCTGCGCATGTCGGAGCTCAGCGAGGAGGACCAGGTCATCGGCGCCCAGATCATCATGAGCCTCAACGAGGACGGCTACCTGGAGGCCGACGACGAGGACCGGCTGGCGGGCCGCTCACCCACCGCGAGCCTGGCCGCCACCATGGAGGTGCCGATCGAGCAGGTGGAGCGCGTGCTGGCCGCGGTGCAGAACTTCGATCCGGTCGGCGTGGGCGCGCGCGACCTGCGCGAGTGCCTGCTGGCCCAGGCGCGGCACCTGGGGGTGGAGAACGGTTTGGTGTACGCCATCATCGGCGCGCACCTGCCGGCCGTCGAGCGCAAGAACTTCCAGGCCATCGCCCGGGCCCTCAAGGTGCCCAAGGAGGAGGTGCTCGAGGCGGTCAAGATCATCGTCCAGCTCGAGCCCAAGCCCGGCCGCCTGTACATCGAGGAGGAGCCGCAGTACATCACGCCGGACATCTACGTGGTCAAGGTGGGCGAGGACTATGTGATCCTGCTGAACGAGGACGGCCTGCCCAAGCTCAAGGTCAGCAACTACTACCGCCGGGCGCTCGCGGATGCGGAGCGCGGGGGCGAGACCCGCAACTACATCCAGGACAAGCTGCGCTCGGCGGTCTGGCTGATCCGCTCCATCCACCAGCGCCAGCGCACCATTTACCGCGTCACCGAGAGCATCGTGAAGTTCCAGCGCGAGTTCCTCGACAAGGGCATCGCCTTCCTGCGGCCGCTGGTCCTGCGCGACGTGGCCGAGGACGTGAGCCTGCACGAGTCGACCGTCAGCCGGGTGACGACCAACAAGTACGTCCACACCCCCCAGGGCATCTACGAGCTCAAGTTCTTCTTCAACTCGAGCATCAGCCGCGTGGTGGGCGAGGACCTCGCCAGCGAGGCGGTCAAGGACAAGATCCGCCAGATCTGCGGGGCGGAGGATCCGGCCAAGCCGCTGTCGGATCGCGAGATCGTCGATCTGCTCAAGGGCCAGAACATCGACATCGCCCGCCGCACGGTGGCGAAGTACAGGGAGATGCTCGGCATCTTGCCCTCGAGCAAGCGCAAGAAGGTCTACTGAACCGAGGCCGAACACGGGCCCCGGCGAGCGAGGAGCTCGTACCGGCCTGCCCCAGGAGGATCCATGCAGATTTCGGTCACCTTCCGCAACATGGAGTCGAGCGACACGCTCAAGGACTACGCCAGCGACAAGATCCTGAGGCTCAAGAAGTACGTCCCGTCGCCCACCGACGTGCACGTGGTCATGTCCAAGCACAAGTACCGCAGCACCGTGGATATCAAGGTGGTCTCCAAGGGCATCGTGCTGCGCGGCGAGGAGAACACCGAGGACATGTACTCGGCCATCGACCTCGCGGTCGACAAGATCGAGCGCCAGGCCCGCAAGTACAAGGACCGGATCCGCGACTACGCCCCCGTGGGCCTGGCCGACGAGATCCCGGTGCGCCTGGACGTGATCGATCAGGAGAGCATGGAGGAGGAGAGCGGCCCGCGCATCATCCAGACCTCCGAGTTCCACGCCAAGCCCATGACCGTCGACGAGGCGGTCATGCAGATGGACCTGATGAACAACGACTTCCTCGTGTTCATGAACGCCCAGAGCAGGGACGTCAACGTCGTGTACCGGCGCCAGGACGGGAACTACGGCCTGATCGAGGCCAAGACCTCCCCGCGCTGAGCCCGTGCGCCCCCGGCCCGCGTCTGGGGGCGGAGAGGTCGGCCCGGTCGCCATGCGCATCGCCTCGATCCTCGACCGCAACGACGTGACCGCCGCGGTGCCCGTGGGGACCAAGCGCGAGGTCCTGGCCGCCCTCGTGGACCTCATCCAGGGCAACCACCCCGAGCTGGATCGGGCGCAGCTGCTGAACGTGCTGCTGCGCCGCGAGGAGCTGCGCTCGACGGGCATCGAGGCGGGCGTCGCCTTCCCCCACGGGCGGGTGCCCCACCTCAAGAACCTGCTGGCCTGCTTCGGCCGCTGCCGCAAGGGGGTCCCGTTCGACTCCTTCGATGGCCGGCCGACCCACTTCTTCGTCGTCCTGCTGGTGCCCGAGGACGCCGAGGGCAGCCACCTGAAGGCCCTGGCCAGGCTGAACCGCATGTTCCAGGACGCCGGGTTCCGCGAGCGGCTGCTGGCGGCCCCCGACGCCGGGGCGCTGCACGCGCTGATCCTGGAACAGGACGAGAAGGGCTAGGGCGTGGCGCTCGCATCCCTACCCCTGGGGGAGATCCTGGAGCAGATCGGCTTCGATCTGCAGCTCGAGCTCGTGGCGGGCGCGAGCGGGTTGTCCCGCTCGGTCAGCCACCCGCGTGCCCAGCGACCCGGCCTGGCCCTGGCGGGCCAGCCCGGCGGCCTGGGCGCGGGCCGCCTGCAGGTGCTCGGACCCGAGGAGCTCGGCTTCCTCGGCTCGCTGCCCGCCGCCGACCGCCTCGAGCGCCTGGGCGCGCTGCTGGCCGCCGGCCCCGCGGGGGTGGTGGTGGCGGGCGGGTCGGCGCCGCCCGAGGGCTTGACGGAGGAGGCCGAGCGGCGCGGCGTGCCGCTGCTGGTGAGCAGCCTGCCCGCCGACCAGTTCGAGGACCGGCTGGCCGAGGCGCTGGAAGAGCAGCTCGGCCCCAGCCGCTCGATGCACGGCGTGCTGGTGGACGTCATGGGCGTCGGGGTGATGATCCTCGGCAAGAGCGGCATCGGCAAGAGCGAGTGCGCGCTCGATCTGGTCATGCGGGGCCACCGCCTGGTGGCCGACGACGTGATCATCGTGCGCCGGCGCGGCGGCAACCAGGTGTTCGGCTCCTGCTCGCCGCTGCTGATGCACCACATGGAGATCCGCGGCCTGGGCATCATCAACATCAAGGACCTCTACGGCGTGTCCGCGGTGCGAGAGCGCAAGAAGATCGAGCTGGTGGTGGAGCTGACGGAGTGGCGCGCCGAGGAGGAGTACGACCGGCTGGGGCTGGACGATCGCTCCTACGATCTCCTGGGCGTCCCCACGCCCCACCTGATCATCCCGGTCCGGCCGGGCCGCTACACCACCAGCCTGGTGGAGGTGGCCGCGCGGAACCTGTTGCTCAAGCGCCAGGGCCACCACTCGGCCCGCGAGTTCCAGGCCCGGCTGCACCAGGCCATCGCCGAGGCGGCCGAAGAAGGCGACGGCGGAGAGGTGGTCGAGTGAGCGAGCTCGGTTCCTATTCCCGCCCCATCCGGGTGGTGGTCATCACCGGCCTGAGCGGCTCGGGCAAGTCGACCGCCATCCGGGCGCTGGAGGACCTGGGCTTCTTCTGCATCGACAACCTGCCGGTGGTGCTGCTGCCCAAGCTGATGGAGCTGTTCCCCTCCCAGCCCGACGAGATCGAGCAGGTGGCGCTGGTGGTGGACGCCCGCGAGGCGCGCTTCCTGGACGGCGCCCGGGAGGCCATCGAGCGCGTCCGGGCCGCGGGCGGGCGCCTGCAGATCCTCTTCCTGGAGACCGCGGACGCGGTCCTGCTCAGGCGCTACTCGGAGACGCGCCGGCGCCACCCGCTGTCGCCGGCGGGCTCGGTCGAGGAGGGCATCGCCCGCGAGCGGCAGGTGCTGCAGGGCCTGCGCGAGGCGGCCGACTGGGTGATCGACACCTCCGAGATGACCGTCCACCAGCTGCGCGAGATGATCCAGCGCTACTTCGAGCGGCAGGACCAGGGCGTCGGCATGAACCTGGCCGTCGTCAGCTTCGGCTTCAAGCACGGCCTGCCGCCCATGGCCGATCTGGTGTTCGACGTGCGCTTCCTGCCCAACCCGTACTTCGTGCCGGAGCTGCGCGATCACCCGGGCACCGAGGCGGCGGTGCGCGACCACGTGCTGGCCAACCCGGCCGCACAGGAGCTGCTCGGGCAGGTCGAGAACTTCGTCAGCACCTTCCGGCCGCTGTACGACCGGGAGGGCAAGAGCTACCTGACGGTGGCCATCGGCTGCACCGGCGGCCGCCACCGCTCGGTGGTGATCGCCGAGGAGCTCGGCAAGCGCTTGCGTCGCGGTGGTTCGGTCGTGGTGCGTCACCGCGACCTGGAGCGGAGCTAGGGGCGTCGAGGGAGAGGAGCTTGGCATGATCGGGCTGGTGCTGTTCACCCACTCCGGGCTCGCCCGGGCCTTCCAGGAGAGTATCGAGATGGTGGCCGGGCCCCAGGCGCAGGTGGCCACGGTCGGGGTGGACAAGGGCGTGTCGCCTGACGTCTTCGAGCGCGAGCTGGAGCGAGCCATCAAGAAGATGGACACGGGCCACGGGGTGATCGTGCTGACCGATCTCTTCGGCGGCTCGCCGGCCAACCTGTCGCTGGCCCGGTTGGTACCGGGCCGGGTGGAGGTGATCTCGGGCCTCAACCTGGCCATGCTGCTGAAGGCGGTCGATCTGCGCATGCGCAACCTGACCGACCCGGCGGTGATGGCCCGCGCCGTGGCACGCGAGGGGCGGGAGAACATCGTGCTGGCCTCCGATCTGCTCTCGGGGCAGGCCGAGCCGCCGCGGGCCCGCTCCAGCCAAGGAGGTGGTGGTTGATCCGCGGCGCACGCATGCGCATCCGCAACCGGCTGGGCATGCACGCCCGGGCGGCGACGGTGTTCGTCCAGCTGGCCAGCCGCTTCGTCTGCGAGCTGCGGGTGCGCAAGGACGACATCGAGGTGAACGGAAAGAGCATCATGGGCGTGCTGCAGCTCGCGGCCGCGCAAGGCACGGACATCGAGGTGGAGGCCGACGGGCCGGACGCCGACCAGGCCCTGGCCGCCCTGGCCAGACTGGTCGAGGACCGCTTCGGGGAGGACGAGTAAGGGCATGTCCGGCGCCAAGCCAAGGGTCCTGCGCGGCATCCCGGCCTCGCCGGGCATCCACGTAGGGGCGGCCTTCATGGTCGATCGACGCCGGCTCAAGATCCGCCGCCGGACCGTGCCCCGCGGGCGCCTCGACGAGGAGACCGCCCGATTCCGGGCCGCGCTCGAGACCAGCGTGCGGCAGCTCGAGGCCATCCGGGCCCGCTCCCAGCAGGCCGGGGAGCGCCAGCCGGTGGCGGTGCTGGAGGCCCACCTGCTCATGCTGCGCGACGAGAGCCTGGTCCAGGGCACGCTGGACATCATCCGGCGCGACGCGGTCAACGCCGAGTGGGCCCTGGGCGCGACCCTGGCCAAGGTCCTGCGCGCCTTCGAGGACATCCAGGACGAGTACTTCCGCGAGCGGCGCGCGGACGTGGAGTTCGTGGGCGAGCGCGTCATGCGCAACCTGCTCGGGCAGGCGGCCGATCTGCGTCCGCCCGCGGGCGGCCACGCGGTGCTGGTGGCCCACGAGCTGTCGCCGGCGGACACGGCCGGGCTGGGACGGGACGCGGTGGGCGCCCTGGTCACCGCGGCGGGCAGCCGCACCGCGCACACTGCCATCGTCGCCCGCGCGCTCGAGCTGCCGGCCGTGGTGGGCGTGGCGGGGCTGCTGGGCGCCGTGGGCGCCGGCGATCGGGTGATCGTCGATGGGTACCGCGGCGAGATCGTGGTGCGCCCGACCCGCGCCATGGTGCGGGAGGCCGAGGAGCGCGCCGCCTGCCTGCGCTCGCGGGCCCTGGCGCTGGTGGACGAGGCGGCCGGCCCGGCCGAGACACCCATGTGCCTGTCGGCCAACATCGAGCTGGAGGAGGAGGTCGAGGCGGCCCTGCGCTACGGCGCCGAGGGCGTGGGCCTGTTCCGCACCGAGTTCCTGTTCATGGGCCGCGGGGCGCCCAACGAGTCCCAGCAGCACCGCCTGTACGAGCGCATCCTCAAGCGCCTGGGCGACCGTCCGGCCACCATCCGCACCCTCGACATGGGCGGCGACAAGAACCCCGAGCTGTTCCGGCCTGCACCCGAGCTCAACCCGGCCATGGGTTTGCGCTCCATCCGCCTGTCGCTGCGCCACCCCGGCCTGTTCCTGGCCCAGCTGCGCGCGCTGCTGAGGGCCAGCACGGCCGGCACGCTGCGCATCCTGTTCCCGCTGATCGCCTGCCCGAGCGAGCTGGAGCGGGCGCTGGAGTACCTCGACCAGGCCCGCGCCCAGCTGCGCGCCCGCGGGCAGGCCATGGCCGGGCGCATCGAGGTGGGCATGATGGTCGAGGTGCCCTCGGCGGTCATGCTGGCCGACAGCTTCGCGCGCCAGGTAGACTTCTTCTCGCTGGGAACCAACGATCTGATCCAGTACGCGCTGGCGGTGGACCGCCACAACGAGCAGCTGGCCTACCTGAACGAGCCCCTGCACCCGGCCGTGCTGCGCATGCTCGATCAGGTCGTGCGCGCTGCCCGCCAGGCCGGCATCCGGGTCGCCCTGTGCGGCGAGATGGCCGGCGAGCCGCAGAACCTGCCAGTGCTGCTCGGCCTGGGGCTGGACGAGATCTCCATGACCCCGGCCTCGCTGCCGCTCGCCCGGCACGTGCTGCGGCGGCTCTCGCCCGAGGCCACCCAGGCGCTCTGGCGGGATCTGCGGATGTGCACCCACCCGCGCGAGACCGAGCGCCTGGTGAAGGAGTTCCTGGCCGCCCACCTGCCGGATCTGGCCTGCTGAGCCTCGAGTTGACACCTGCCACGGCATTGGCCATAGTGGCCCGACCGCCCGGCGGACCGGGCGCAGATGAAGGAGAATCCATATGCAGAAGCGCGACTTCGTGTTCACCTCCGAGTCGGTGACCGAGGGCCACCCGGACAAGGTGGCCGATCAGATCTCGGACTCCGTCCTGGACGCCCTGCTGGCCAAGGACCTGCGCGCGCGGGTGGCCTGCGAGACCCTGATCAAGACCGGCATGGTCGTCATCGCCGGCGAGATCACCACGGACGCCTACGTGCACCTGCCCGACGTGGCGCGCGAGGTGATCAAGAGCATCGGCTACACCGGCTCGAGCATGGGCTTCGACTGGGAGACCTGCGCGGTGCTGTCGGCCATCGAGGGCCAGTCTCCGGACATCTCCCAGGGCGTCACCGCGGGCGAGGGCCTGCACAAGGAGCAGGGCGCCGGCGATCAGGGCATGATGTTCGGCTACGCCACGCGCGAGACGGACGTGCTCATGCCCTCCCCGATCTACTACGCCCACGGGCTGACCCGCCGCCTGAGCGAGGCGCGGCGCAAGAAGCTGCTCACCTTCCTGCGCCCGGACGGCAAGAGCCAGGTCAGCATCCGCTACGAGAACGGCAAGCCGGTCGAGGCCGCCACGGTGGTGGTCTCCTGCCAGCATGAGCCGGATGTGTCCCACGAGACCATCGTGGAGGCGGTGCGCGAGCAGGTGATCAAGCCGGTCATCCCGGCCGCGCTCATCACCAAGAACACCGTGTTCCACATCAACCCGACAGGCCGTTTCGTGCTGGGCGGGCCGTTCGCCGACTGCGGCCTGACCGGGCGCAAGATCATCGTGGATACCTACGGCGGCTGGGCCCGGCACGGCGGCGGCGCGTTCTCCGGCAAGGACCCCTCCAAGGTGGACCGGTCCGCGGCCTACGCGGCGCGCTACATCGCCAAGAACATCGTGGCCGCCGGCCTGGCCGAGGAGGCCGAGGTGCAGCTCGCCTACGCCATCGGGGTGGCCGAGCCGGTCAGCCTGCTGGTGACCACCTACGGCACCGGCAAGGTGGCGGACGACAAGCTGGCCAAGGCCTGCCGCAAGGTGTTCCCCGTCAAGCCGCGCGACATCATCGAGCAGCTCGATCTGCTGCGGCCCATCTACCGCATGACGGCCTCCTATGGCCACTTCGGCCGGGAGGAGCACGAGTTCACCTGGGAGCGCACCGACCGTATCGAGGAGCTCAAGGCCGCGGTGAAGTAGGCCGCCCCGGCCCATGGATCCACTGCAGGCCATTGTGCTCGGGCTGGTACAGGGCCTGACCGAGTACCTGCCCATCTCCTCCACCGCCCACCTCAGGATCGTCCCGGCCCTGGCCGGCTGGCCGGATCCGGGCGCGGCCTTCTCGGCCGTGGTCCAGCTCGGCACGCTGCTGGCCGTGGTGGTCTACTTCGCCCGGGACCTGTGGCGCCTCGCGCGCGCCTTCGCCCTGGGCCTGGCGCGGCGGCGCCCCTTCGCGGAGCCAGACGCGCGGCTGGCCTGGCTCCTGCTGCTCGGCACCCTGCCCATCGGCCTGGCCGGGCTCGCCTGCCAGGACGCCATCGAGGGCGCCCTGCGCTCGCTGTGGGTGGTCAGCGTGTCGCTGGCGGCGCTGGCCCTGGTGCTCGCGCTGGCCGAGCGGGTCGGGCGCCGCAGCTCCGCGCTCGCGGGCCTCGGCTGGGGAGGAGGGCTGGCCATCGGGCTCGCGCAGGCCCTGGCGCTCGTGCCGGGCGTGTCGCGCTCCGGGGTGACCATCACCGCCGGGCTGTTCGCCGGGCTGACCCGGGCCGACGCGGCCCGTTTCTCCTTCCTGCTGTCGGTGCCGGCGGTGGCCGCCAGCGGGCTGTACGAGCTGCTCCAGCTCGTGCGCGAGCTGCCCGAGGGCGTGCCCTGGCTGGCGGTGGGGCTGGGCACGGCCGCGGCCTTCGCCTCGGGCCTGGGCGCCATCGCGTTCCTGATGCGCTTCCTGGCCCGGCACTCCACCTGGGTGTTCGTGATCTACCGCCTGGTCCTGGCCGCGGTCCTGGTCGTGCTCCTTTCCTGCGGCATCCTGCCTCCTTGACCGATCGTAGCCCCAGGACTCCAGCAATCCGGCCGACTGTATCCCGTGGGACGCATCCCTCTTGCCTGGTTCCCTTCTCCCAGATGAAGAAACTTCTTTCTTGAAGAGATATTGCGGTCGAGGCAGGGCAGCCCGGGCGGTGGCCCAGGAGTTGCTGGGTGGCGTGCGCGTTCGAGCTTCCTCTCAGCAAGGAGTGGTTCGATGACAAAGTTCCTCGCGATCATCCCGGTCGTCGCCCTGGTCGGTATGGGCTGTGGCCCCGATTCCGACGTCACCGACCCGTCCGACTGCAACGCGCTGCCCGAGGGCAAGATCTACCAGGCCTGCATCGACAAGCTGGCCCCCAAGGCGGATCGCATGGACGCCGAGAACGACCCGAAGCTCTTCGGCGTCGAGCTCGAGGCCCGGTGGGCCGCGCTCGGCCAGACCGGTCGCGCGCTGCGCACCCCCTGGCCCGACACCTACTGGCCGACCTACGCGGACGCGGTCAACGCGCGCTGGCAGGGCCAGGCCACGAAGTCGCCGCTCGAGAAGTACGACATGGCCTTCAACGGCTGGACCCCTCCGGCGGGCTTCGACAACCTGGTGCCCTTCAAGGGCTGCGGCCAGGAGTTCGACGCGGACTACTACACCCAGCTCGGCCCGGCCGCCAAGTACTGGTCCGATAACAAGGGCAACAAGGCCCAGCGCGACGCCTGGCAGGCGGCGGACTGCGAGGAGAAGATCGAGGGCTGGTGGGGCCTGTGCCACGCCTGGGTGCCGGCCGCCATCCTGGAGGACGAGCCCGTCAAGGCCGTGACCTACAACGGCGTGACCTTCGAGGTCGGCGACATGAAGGCCCTGATGGTCATGATGTACGACCGCTCCAGCACCCGCTTCGTCGGGCAGCGCTGCAACGCCAAGAACGAAGAGATCAAGCGGGACGAGAACGGCCGCATCATCGACGACGGGTGCCGCGACACCAACCCGGGCACGCTCCACCTGCTGGTGACCAACCTGCTCGGCCGGGACAAGCGCGCCTTCGCCGAGGACCGCACCATGGACTACCAGGTCTGGAACCAGCCGGTGCTCGGTTACCGCATCACCCAGCAGGCCGAGATCGCCGAGAACGCGGCCGCCAAGCTGCTCAACGCGGACTGCGAGACCGACGGCTCCAACTGCGAGTACACCTGGGACGCCGACGCCACGAAGTTCGTCGAGGTCATGATGGAGGTGGACTACATCACCGAGAGCGACGCCTCGACCGAGCCGATGATCCCGGACATCGCCTCCTACACCCGCACCGACCGCTACCACTACGTGCTGGAGACCCTGGACGACGGAACCATCATCGGCGGCGAGTGGATCTCCGTCAGCGCCACCGCCTTCCCGCAGCGCGTGTACGGGCTGCCCAACAGCCAGAGCACTCACGCCGACTTCCTGTGGCTGCCGCTCTCGGCCGGCCGCAGCTCGAACCCGTACGCGAACCTCGAGAAGATCCGCATGCTGGTCGCGATGAGCAAGGACGACCAGCCGGGCGAGACCCGCGAGGGCAAGAGCTTCGTCAACGCCACGCCGGTCAGCATCCCCGACAACGCCGCCGCCGGCGCCACCTCCAGCATCCAGGTGGACGAGGACGTGACCATCGCCGGCCTCAAGGTGACCGTGACCGTGACCCACACCTACATGGGCGACCTCGCCCTGCGGTTGGAGCACGACGGCCACACGGTCGAGCTGCAGAAGAACGCCGGCGGCTCCACCGCCAACCTGTACAAGACCTTCGACGTGGACGACTTCAACAACGCCTCGGCCCGGGGCGAGTGGAGGCTGGTGGCGGTGGACAACGCCAGCCGCGACGTGGGCACCATCGACAAGTTCGAGCTGTTCGTGGTGGGCGGCAACGCCAGCGCCCCGACCGCCGAGGTGTTCACCGCCAGCCCGGCCAAGAAGATCCCGGACAGCAGCGCGACGGGCATCACCTCGGCCATCCAGGTGACCGGCACGGGCGCGGTGAGGGAGCTCAAGGTCACCCTCGACATCAAGCACACCTACGTCAGTGACCTCATCGTGGAGCTGAAGCACGGCACCGGCACCAGCACGCTGCACAACCGCGAGGGCGACGACAGCGACGACCTGGTGAAGACCTACACCGTGACCGACTTCCAGAACGTCGACAGCGCCGGCGAGTGGAAGCTGGTGGTCAAGGATCGCGCCCGGCAGGACACCGGCACGCTGAACGCCTGGCAGCTGGAGATCAAGCGCTGAGGAGCGGTGCTCTTTCCCGGGGGGGCACCTGGGGACGCACACCGAGGCGGCCCTCCGGACCACGCGGTCCGGGGGGCCTTTTTGTGCTCCCACTCTTGGTGCCAGGGACTTTCTTGAGGTGTGGCAGACCCCCCCCACTCTTGGTGCCAGTGACTTTCTTGAAAGCGCCAGACGATCCGGGCCAGAGGCCAAGGTGCTGACAGGCGTGGAAGACCGGATCCACCCTTCGACGGGCTGCGGGATGCTGGTTTGTGGTCGGATCTCGATCGGGTCGGAACGAATTTCTGGCTGTAAACCGGGATCCGGGCAAGGGTCAGCCTTCGAGAGGGTCACCAGGTCGAGATCATCTCCATCGAATAGGCCGAGTCCTCACGGTGGGCCGGCGCCCTGGTAGGCCAGGGCCGGCGGGAAGCAGTGCTCCGGGAAGGTCGCGGTCAGGTCGCCCGCTCTAAGCCTGGCTGAGGCCTCCCGGAACGCGCTCGCGAACGCCCGGTAGGCGGCGCGGTAGGCCTTCCATAGCACAGCGCTCGCGGCGTGGCAGGAGGGCGCCTTCGAGCGCTTCACCTCCTTCGGCGTGCCGTGCGGGTGCTGGGCCAGGATGCGGCGCACTCCCATCGGTCGGGTGCCCTGCTCCTCGTGGTTTTTCCTCGCGTCGGCCTCGATGTCCGCGACCATGGCCTGGACCTTTGCCCGGCGCTCTTCCTCGGTGAGATCCTCCCAGCAGGGCAGGGGAGAGAGCGGGATCGGGTAGCGGATGTACGCCTCCTCGGGCTTCAGGCCATCCTCGCAGCCCATCGGATCCTGGCTCGGGTCGCTGGAGCTTCTCGGCTTCCGGTGCAGGGCGGTGTGATCGACCCACACGCCCTCGAGCTGCTTCCCCTCGAGGAGGGCGGGCAGGCAGCTGACCCCGGGCCAGTCCCCGGGCATCATCACCAGGCCCTCCTTGCAGCCGTGGGAGAGGATGTATCGCAAGCGGGCGACCAGTGCCTCGTCGTCGCGGATGGGGATGGCGCGGTAGCGCCTCTCCCAGAAGGGCCCGTGCCAGCCGTGGAGCTTGTTCACCTGGCGGGCGATGTTGGACTCGAGATAGCCCATGAAGGCGGAGATGGCCTGGGAACTCTGGCCCCTGAGGAGCAGGTGGAAGTGGTTGGAGGCCCAGAAGAAGGCGAACAGGCTGATCTCGGGGAACTGGTCCAGGGCCCGGCCGAGGCAGCCGCGGATGATGGCGTTGAGCTCTTCGGAGGGGCGGAGCAGGAGGCGGCCCATGACGGTGCGGTTGGTGATCTCGAACAGGGTGCCCGGCTCGGGCATGAAGCGCAGCGGTCTCGGCAAGGCACGTCTCCCCCCGTGCATGACCTCTAGCAAACCGCTTGCCAGTGTGAACCGGATGAGGACGAAGGCGATGGCCTGGATGAGGTCGTGGGCTGACAATGGAGGCATGTCAAAGGGTTGCGAAGATCGGGGAGGGAAGGGTCAGGCGGTAGATCGGCGGCAGTGGGCCATTCCCGCGGTGACCGGCGTGACCGGAATCCGGTCACCGTGGATGAAAAAACCGGTCACCCTGGTCCGGGAGCCTAGGTTTGGATTGACCGCTCAGAAAATGGGCTGGCACCTGCAGCAGGGCACCTGCAGCAGGGGTGCGTCAGCCATGCTCACCCCTCGTCCGCCGAACGCCGCCGCTGTGCCGCGAGCAGCGGCGCTTCGCCGATTCGAGTCGGAACCAGCGGCTTGTTAGGTTGCATCGCTAAACTCCATCTGGCGCAGAGACTCACAGAAGTCGTAGAACTCTGCCTTGTTGCCAGATCTACGATAGATCAGGATGTCCCCGTAACTCGACATGATTGCGAACTCGATCGTCCCGAGCCGCACGGGAATGCCCACCTCCACCAGATTTCCATAGCCCGGTCGCTTCCAACTGGCATCGCTGATCTTACAGTTCTCCTGGCGCTCCAGATGCTCAAGCAACTGAGCTGCTGCCGGCATGGAATACCCATGAGGTACGGAGAAGATCTCAGGGTCTCCATACGGAGTCGATGAAGGAAGGAGTTTTACCACTGACCTGCCCCCGATCTCTGGTCCAGGCATTGTAAGGGGCTTCCTTGGTTGATGTCCATTCCAGGCAGCAGGGCGAAGGGTGCCGAAGGCGCCCGGAGCTCTGCTGCCCCTCACTCCGGTGGTGCCAACCGATTTCCCCACTCCGATGGTGCCAACCGATTTCTGAAAGAGCCCCGGCCCGCTTGACAGCCGGGGCGGACGCGCAGCAAGGTAGAACGGCTCAGCGCGCCGGCGCCCACGCGCCGGGGGAAAGGACGGGCAGGACATGGAAGCCAAGCGGAAGCCGCAGGCGGCCGACTTCAAGGTGGCCGACATCGGCCTGGCCGACTGGGGCCGGCGAGAGATCGACGTCGCCGAGCAGGAGATGCCGGGCCTGATGGCGCTGCGCGCCAAGTACGGACCGGAGAAGCCACTCAGGGGCCAGCGCATCACCGGCTCGCTGCACATGACGTTGCAGACCGCGGTGCTGATCGAGACGCTGGTGGAGCTGGGCGCCGAGGTGCGCTGGGCCTCGTGCAACATCTTCTCCACCCAGGACCAGGCCGCCGCCGCCGTGGCCGCGGCCGGGGTCCCGGTGTTCGCCTGGAAGGGCGAGACGCTCGAGGAGTACTGGTGGTGCACCTACCAGGCGCTGAGCTTCCCCGGCGGCAAGGGCCCGACCCTCATCGTGGACGACGGCGGCGACGCCACGCTCCTGGTGCACAAGGGCCACGAGCTCGAGGAGCACGTGAAACGGCACGGCGCGCCGCCCGCCATCACCACCCAGGTGCGCGAGGAGATCATCATCGAGGAGCTGCTGCGCAAGATCCTGGCCGAGGACGACCAGCGCTGGCACAAGCTGGTCAAGGCCATCCGCGGCGTGTCGGAGGAGACCACCACGGGCGTGCACCGGCTCTACCAGCGCGAGAAGGAAGGCACGCTGCTGTTCCCGGCCTACAACGTGAACGACTCGGTCACCAAGTCCAAGTTCGACAACCTGTACGGCTGCCGCGAGTCGCTGGCCGACGGGATCAAACGCGCGCTGGGCGTCATGGTGGCCGGCAAGACCGTGCTGGTGTGTGGCTACGGCGAGGTGGGCAAGGGCTCGGCCCAGTCCATGCGCGGCTTCGGCGCCCGGGTGCTGGTGACCGAGATCGACCCCATCTGCGCGCTGCAGGCGGCCATGGAGGGCTTCGAGGTCACCACCGTCGAGGAGGCCCTGCCCGAGGCGAACATCTACGTCACCGCCACGGGCAACCGGGACGTGATCACGCTGGAGCACATGCTGCGCATGAAGGACCAGGCCATCGTGTGCAACATCGGCCACTTCGACAACGAGATCCAGATGGATCGGCTGGAGAAGCACCCCGGGGCCCGCAAGCTCACCATCAAGCCCCAGGTGGACAAGTGGGTGCTCGACGGCGGGCGCGAGATCTTCGTGCTGGCCGAGGGCCGGCTGGTGAACCTGGGCTGCGCCTCGGGCCACCCGTCCTTCGTCATGTCCAACTCCTTCACCAACCAGAGCCTGGCCCAGATGGCGCTGGCGCGCGAGAAGCACAAGCTCGGCGTCTACCGGCTGCCCAAGCACCTGGACGAGGAGGTCGCGCGCCTGCACCTGGAGAAGCTGGGCGTCAAGCTCACCCAGCTCTCGCCGCAGCAGGCCGAGTACATCGGGGTGCCGGTCGGCGGGCCGTACAAGCCCGAGCACTACCGCTACTGACGGGGGAGGACGTCGCCCATGAAGAGCGCGCCGACAGGGGCCAGGGGCTGGCGTTGGTCGGATCGGGACGGCAAGTTCGGGCTGGGCAAGGTGATCATGCTGCTCGTCCTGGCCGTGGCGGTCTGGCTGGGGGTGGTCTTCGCCCCGCCCTACATCGAGAACTTCAAGTTCCAGAAGGCGCTCGACGCCGCGGCCCGGCACAGCAAGCTGGAGGCGGACGACAACATCCTGCTGACCACCCTGCAAAAGGAGGCCGACCAGCTCGGACTCCGCCTGCCGGCCGAGCAGATCAAGATCGTCCGCAGGCCCTTCAATACCGGCATCCAGATCGACACCTCGTACGTGCGCGCGGTGCGGATGAAGCCGCTGTCCAAGGTCGTCGAGCTGACTTTCAAGAACGACGCCAACGAGCGCTACTGAGCCTGCGCGTCCAGGCTCAGGGGATGCTTGATCGCCCGGGCCGGGCCCGGGGTATACTGCCAGCCGACACCCGAACGCGACCCACACGGGACGGGCAGCGGTGAGCGAGCCGAATCCGACCGAGACATCCACGACGCCGCAGGCGGAGCCCCGGGCCCCAGGAGCAGCCGCCCCTCCCGCGCGGAACCGGCGCCGCCACCTGCGGCTGAACGCCAGCCGGCGGGTGACCTTCGAGCACGAGGGCAAGTCCACCCTGGCCTTCACCCGCGATCTCAGCGCGGGCGGGCTGTTCCTGCGCACCTCACGAGAGGTGCCGCTCGGCGCCGTGCTGGAGCTGTCGCTCGCCCTGGACCCGAAGGCCGAACCGCTCGCGGTGCGCGGCCGGGTGACCCGGGTGGATCGCGGCCGCGAGACCGGCCTGGTGGTCCAGATCGATCCGCAGGAGCAGCCCGACCAGGCCGCCGCCATCGCCGAGCACGTGCTGTCTGCCATCGAGGCCCGCGCCCGCGAGCGCACCCAGCGCAACCCGCGCGACACCCGCTCGCTGCTCGATCTGGTCGAGGTGTCCCGCGAGCGCGGCGACCTCGCTCAGGCCGAGGAGCTGCTGCGCGAGGTGCTGCGCCTCGATCCGCGCTCGGCGGCCGGCGGCCTGCTGGCCGAGCTGCTGCTCTCCGCGGCCGGGGGCGAGGCCTCGGAGGAGCTGCTGCGCGAGGTGCTGGCCCTCCTGGAGACCTCGCTCCGCCACCACGCGGGTGCCGACCTCGAGGCGCTCAAGCAGGACTGCCAGGCACGGCTGGAGCGGGTCGCGCGCGGGCGACAGGCGGACGTGCAGCGCCTGTCGCAGGAGGCGGAGGCTAGGCGCCGGGAGGCGGAGACGGCCCGGCAGGCGCTCGAGCGGAGGGAGGAGACCCTCGCCGGGAAGGAGCGCGCCCTCGAGGAGCTGGGCAGGGAGATCCGGGAGAGGGAGGCCTCCTGCGAGGAGCGGGACCGGACCCTCGCGGAGAGAGAGCGGGCCCTCGCGGGGAAGGAGCGGGCCCTCGAGGGGAGAGAGGTGGCCTGCGAGGGGTTGGCGAGGGCCCTCGCGGAGAAGGGCGCTGCCTGCGAGGAACGGGCAGGGGCCCTCGAGGAGAGGGAGGGAGGCCTCGAGGCGCGGGCGGCAGAGCTCCTGGCGAAGGAGCAGGCCTGCGAGCAGGCGGCCGAGGCCGGCGCGGAGAAGAGCCGGGCGCTCGAGGCGCAGGCGGAGGCGCTCGCGGCGCTGGGGCGGGAGCTCGAGCAGAAGCAGGCCGCGCTGACCGCCTCCACGCGGGCGCTCGAGGACGGGCTGCAAGCCCTCGAGGCGCGGCGGCGGGAGCTCGAGGCGCACGACCAGGGCCTCGGCCAGAAGCGCCAGGAGCTGGAGGGCTGGGAGCGGGCGCTCGACCTGCAGCGCCAGGAGCTCGAGGAGCGCGGGCAGGCGCAGGAGCGGACGCGCGGGGAGCTCGAGGCGGAGGCCAGGCGGCTGCGGGCCGAGGAGGAGGGACAGCGCGAGGAGCGCGAGGGGCTCGATCGGCGCGACCAGACCCTGGGCCGGCAGCACGCCGCGCTCGAGCAGCTCGAGACCGAGCTCGAGGCGCGCCGCAAGGCGCAGGCGCAGCAGCTCCAGGAGATGTCCGCCGAGCTGATCGCCGCCCAGGAGGACCTCGCGAGGAAGACGGGCGAGCTGCAGGCGGACAGGTCCTCCCTCGCGGAGGAGTGGAAGAGGCTGGAGGCAGACAGGGCCGCCTGCGAGCAGACGAGGGGGGAGCTGGAGGCGGGCAGGCTGCCCCTCGAGGAGGAGCGGCAGGCGCTGGAGGCCGCGCGGCTCGCCTGCGCGAACGAGCGGGATGGGCTGCGCGCGGAGCGGCTCGCCCTCGAGGAGCTGCAGCACGGCCTGGAGACCGAGAACCTCGCGCTCGAGGCGGACCGGAGCTCGCTGCGGGCAGAGCGGTCCGCCCTCGAGGAGCTCCAGCGCGGCCTGGAGGCCGAGGGCCTCTCGCTCGAGGGCAAGCGGGCGGCGCTGCTGGCGGAGACGACCTCCTTCGAGAAGATGCAGCGCGGCCTGGAGTCGAGCCTCCGCTCCCTCGAGGGGCAGAGGCAGGCGCTGGACGCCAGCGAGGCCTCCCTCGAAGAGCGGCGCAAGGCGCTCGAGGCGGACCGGACCTCCTGCGAGGCGGCGAGCCGGGCCCTGGAGTCGGAGCGCGCCTCCCTCGAGGAGAGGCAGCGGGCGCTCGAGGCGGACCGGACCTCCCTCGAGGGCACGCGGCAGGCCCTGGAGGCGGACCGGGCCTCCCTCGAGGAGGGGCGGAGGGAGCTGGAGGCGACCAGGGCCTCCTTCGAGGGGAGGCTGCGGGAGCTGGAGGCGGCCAGGACCTCCTGCGAGGAGGGGCAGAAGGAGCTGGAGGCGGCCAGGGCCTCCTGCGAGGAGGGGCAGAGGGAGCTGGAAGCGGCCAGGACCTCCTGCGAGCAGAGGCAGAAGGAGCTGGAAGCCCTGAGGGTATCCCTCGAGGAGAAGGGCCGCGCGCAGGAGGCCGAGAAGCTTTCCCTCGAGGAGGTGAGGCGTGGCCAGGAGGCCGAGCGCCTCGCCCTCGAGGAGAAGGGCCGCGCGCTGGAGGCCGAGAAGCTCTCGTTCGAGGAGGTGAAGCGCGGCCAGGAGGCCGAGCGCCTCGCCCTCGAGGAGAAGGGCCGCGCGCTGGAGGCCGAGAAGCTCTCGTTCGAGGAGGTGAAGCGCGGCCAGGAGGCCGAGCGCCTCGCCCTCGAGGAGAAGGGCCGCGCGCTGGAGGCCGAGAAGCTCTCGTTCGAGGAGGTGAAGCGCGGCCAGGAGGCTGAGCGCCTCGCCCTCGAGGAGAAGGGTCACGCGCTGGAGGCCGAGAAGCTCTCGTTCGAGGAGGTGAGGCGCGGCCAGGAGGCCGAGCGCCTCGCCCTCGAGGAGAAGGGACGCGCGCTGGAGGCCGAGCGGCTCTCCCTCGAGGAGGTGAAGCGCGGCCTGGAGGCCGAGCGCCAGACCCTGGAGGGCAGGCGGCAGGAGCTGGAGCGGCGCGAGGACGCCTTGCGGGCCGAGGAGCAGCGCCTGGACGCGGAGCACAAGGCGCGCAACGAGCGGCTGCGCGCGGCGGTGCTCGAGCTGGAGGAGCGCCTCGGGCGGCAGGCCGAGCGCGAGCGGGCCGCCGAGGAGCAGTCGAACGCCCTGGCCGGGGAGCTGGCCGCCAGCCAGCAGCGCCTGCTCGAGCTCAAGGCCGAGGCGCAGCAGGCGGAGGACGACCTCGCGGCCAAGCGCCAGGAGCTGCAGGCCGTCACCAGCCAGGCCGAGGCCTCGGTCCAGCGCGCCCAGGCCGAGCTGGAGGCGCGCAAGGCCGAGCTGGTGGCCTCGGTGAGGCAGGTCGAGCAGGATCAGGCCGCGCGCGAGGCGGAGTTCCAGGCCTCGGTCGCCAGGGCCGAGGCGGAGCTGGCGGCCAAGCGCAAGGAGCAGCAGGACACCGTGGCCAAGATCGCCCAGTACGCCAGCAAGGTGAAGAAGGACCGCGAGGAGCTGGAGCGGATGCGGAAGGAGGCGCCTGCCGGCGCCCCCAAGCCTAGTACCTGAAGCTCGAGCCGCCGATGAACTCGCGCAGCACGGAGTTCTGCGGCACCTTGTCCGGGAAGATGCCCACGATCAGCGACAGGAACTTCATCAACCGGTGCACCTCGCTGTAGGTCGGGTGCTCCTGGGACACCTCCAGCAGGAAGCGCTCCGCGTAGGTCTTCAGCACCGCCACCTCGTACGACAGGGCCGTGTTGAACATCTCGTCGGCCGACTCCTGGAAGGGGAAGATGTTGCGCGCCTCCCCGCGGCGCACCGACGGCCAGGCCTCCAGGGTCTGGCCGGCCGAGTAGCCGCGGTACAGCCGGTCGCGCACGATGCGCCGCAGCAGCCGCAGATCGGTGGTCTGGATGCGGTTGGCGTCGTCCAGGCAGAGCTGGGTGAGCGCGCTCACGTAGATCTTGAACTTGTTCGCCGGCGGCACGTCCTGGGTCAGGCGGTCGTTCAGCCCGTGGATGCCCTCGACCACCAGGATGTCCCGCGGGCCGATGCGCATGCTGCTCCACTTGGCCTGCGAGCAGCGCAGGCCGCTCTCGAAGTCGAAGCGCGGGGTGAGCACCTCCTCGCCCTTGAGCAGCCGCACCAGGTGGTCGTTGAACAGCGGCAGATCGATGGCCTCGATGGATTCGAAGTCGAACTTGCCGTGCTCGTCCCGGGGGGAGCACTCCCGGTCCACGTAGTAGTTGTCGATGCTCAGGCCCACCGGGCGCAGGCCCGAGACCTGGAGCTGGACCGACAGGCGCTTGAGGAAGGTGGTCTTGCCCGAGCTGGACGGGCCGGCGATCAGCACGATGCGCACCCGGTCCTTGCGCTCCTCGATCTCGCGGGCGATTTCGACGATGCGCTTCTCGTGGAAGCCCTCGCTGATGCGGATCACCTCGTCGATGCCGCCGTGGACCACCAGCCGGTTCAACGTGCCCAGGTTCTCCAGGCCGAGCGTGCGGTTCCAGTCCTTGGACTCCCGGTGGATCTGGTAGAGCTTGGTGGTGCGCTCGGGCGGCTGATCCAGATCGCGGGCCTCCTCGCTCTCCGGGAAGCGCAGCACGAAGCCGGGCGGGTAGGGGGCCAGGCCGAAGCGCTGCAGGTAGCTCGTGGAGGGCGGGAACGGCCCGTGGTGGATGTCCACGCTGCTGCCCAGGTGGATGAGCCGGATGGTCTCGTGCCAGAAGGTGTGGAGCAGCGACACCCGGTCGGGCATGCCCAGGGCCTCGAAGCGCCGCCGGGCCTCCTGCACCCCGCAGCGCTCCTGCTCGAAGGGCACGTCCTCCTCCACCTGGCGTGCCATCTCGGTCCGCACCGCGCCGAGCTCCGCCGGGCCGAGGGCCGGCTCGCCGCGCCAGTCGAAGTAGTAGCCGTCGGCCAGGCTCTGCCCGACCACCAGGCGCACGCCGGGGTAGAGCCGGCGGGTGGCCTCGAGCAGCAGCAGGATGCAGCCCCGCCGGTAGACCTTCTGGCCGTCCTCGGTCAGCGCGTTGATGAGCCTCACCTCGGCCGCCTCGTGCAGGCCCGAGTCGAGCGGCACCATGCGGTTGTTGACCAGCGCGGCGATCGGCCGGCGCAGACCCAGGCCGGGATCGGACTCCGAGGCCACCAGGGCCAGGATGCTGGAGGAGCTGGGCACCTTGAGGGGTTGGCCTTCGAGGGTGATCTGCAGCATCTTCATGGCGCGGATGGTACTCTGGCCTGGGCCGGGCGTGCCAGGAAATTCCTGGACGGCCAGGGCCGGCGTGGTAAAAACGGGCTCGACTCCAGCCCGGGCGATGGCGAGGTGCCGCGGCATGTACGACCACGTGCGCAAGGTGCTCAGCCGGCGGGAACGCCACCGCATCGCGGAGCCCGGCCTCACCCCGGCGGCCGTGCTGGTGCCGCTGTTCGCGCGGGCCGGCGAACCGCACGTGCTGCTCGAGCAGCGTACCCACACGGTCGACCACCACAAGGGTCAGATCTCCTTCCCGGGCGGGGTGCAGGATCCCGGCGACCGGGACGAGGTGGCCACCGCGCTGCGCGAGGCGTCCGAGGAGGTGGGCCTGCCGCCCACGGCGGTCGAGGTGCTGGGGCTGATGGACGACACCCTGACCGTGACCGGCTTCCGCATCACGCCCGTGGTGGGGCGCATCCCGCACCCCTTCGAGGCGCGCCTGAGCGACGGGGAGGTGGCCCGGCTGCTGGAGATCCCCTGGCGCGTGTTCGCCGAGGGCCGCACCCACCGCCAGGAGCGGATCGAGCACGAGGGCCAGTCCTTCGAGGTGGACTTCTATACCTGGGATGAGCACATCATCTGGGGCGCCACGGCGCGCGTCATCCGGCAGCTCGTGGCGCTCACCCGGGAGCCGGTGGAGGAGGAGGGGGCATGAACCTGTACTGCGTGATCCTGGCCGGGGGCTCGGGCACCCGCTTCTGGCCGCTGAGCCGCGGGCGCAGGCCCAAGCAGCTCCTGGCCATCGGCGGACCGCGCAGCCTGCTGCGGGAAACCGCCGAGCGGCTGCTGCCCATGTGCGGCTGGGCGCGCACGCTGGTGGTGGCCTCGGCGCCGCTGGCCGCGGCCATCCGGGCCGAGCTGCCGGAGATGCCGGCCGAGAATCTGCTGCTCGAGCCGGTGCCGCGCAACACCGCCCCGGCCATCGGCCTGGCGGCCCTCGAGGTGATGCGGCGCGATCCGGCGGGCGTGCTGGCCGTGCTGCCCTCGGATCACCTGGTGCGCCCTGCGGCGCGCTTCCGGCGGCTCATCCGGGCCGCCGCGCTCGAGGCCCGCGCGGGCCAGGCGCTGGTCACCCTGGGCGTCACCCCGGCGCGGCCGGAGACCGGCTACGGCTACATCCGCCGCGGCCGCCCGGCCGGCCGCCGCCTGGGCCTGCCGGTGTTCGAGGTGCGCGGCTTCTTCGAGAAGCCCGCCAGGCGCCGGGCCGAGGCCTTCGTGCGCGCGGGCGACTACCTGTGGAACTCGGGCATGTTCGTGTTCACCGCCCAGGCCGCGCTGAAGGCCCTCGCCGACGCCATGCCGGCGCTGCGCACGGGCCTGCTGGAGGTGGCCGCCGCGCCGGCCCGGGCTCGCGCGGGCGTGCTCAGGCGGGTGTTCGAGCGCACCGAGGCCCTGTCCTTCGATCAGGGCGTGATGGAGCGCCTGGGCGGCGGACGGGTGCTGCCGTTCGAGGCCGAGTGGAGCGACGTGGGCTCGTGGAACGCGCTGCGCGAGGTGCTGCCCCTCGACAGGCACGGCAACGCGGTCGAGGGTGACGCCCTGGCGCTGGACTGCCGCGGCTGCGTGGTGCGCTCCACGGGCCGGCTGGTGGCGGCCGTGGGGCTCACGGAGCTGGCGGTGGTGGAGACCGAGGACGCGGTGCTGGTCTGCCCGCTGGACCAGGCCCAGGCGGTGCGCAAGGTGGTGGAGGCGCTGCGGGCCCGCGGTCGGCGGGAGCTCCTGTGAGCGCGGGCGGTCCCCGAGGAGGCGGTATGCCTGGAGAGCGGATGGCCCTGGGGGTGGACCTCGGCGCGACCAACGCGCGCGTGGCCGTGGTGGACGCGAGCGGCCGGGTGCGCGCCGCGCGCCGCGCGCGGCTGGGAGAGGATCGCTCGCCCGAGGCGGTGACCGAGCAGGTGGCCGGGCTCGTGGGCCCTTGCCTGGACGAGCTCGGGCTCGGCCAGGACGCGCTGGCCGGGGTCGGGGTCGGCGCCGCCGCCCAGGTGCGCGGGGCGAGCGGGGTGATCGCGCTCGCCCCCAACCTGGGCTGGCGCGAGGTGCCCTTCGGGGCGCTCCTGGCCGCGCGCCTGGGCCGGCCGGTGCGGGTGCTCAACGATCTCGACGCCATCGCCTGGGGCGAGGTGCGCCACGGCGCGGCCCGGGGTCTCCGGGACGTCCTGGTGGTGTTCTGCGGCACGGGCATCGGCGGCGGGCTGGTCCTGGGTGGCCGGCTCCACAGCGGCGCCGGCGGGGTGGCCGGGGAGATCGGGCACGTCAAGGTGCGTGGGTCCGACGGCGCCCTGTGCGGCTGCGGCGGCCGCGGGTGCGTGGAGGCCTACCTGGGCGGGAAGAACCTGAGCGACTGGCTGCGGGCGGTGGCCCCGGGCTGGCCGGCGCTCGCCGAGGTGTGCGGCGGAGACCTGTCCGGCCTGCACCCGGGCTGCGTGGAGACGCTGGCCCAGCGCGGGGAGGCCCGCGCCTGCGCGCTGTGGGCCGAGCGGGGCGGCATGCTGGGCGAGGTGCTGGCCAACGCGGTGACGCTGCTGAACCCCTCCGCGCTGGTGCTGGGCGGCACGGTGCTCGCGGGCGCCCCGGGCCTGCGCCAGGAGGTGGAGCGCGTGCTGCGCGCGCGGGTGCTGGCCGTGTCGGGGGAGGGGCTGCAGCTCCTGTCCGCGGCCCTGGGCGACGACGCGGGGCTGGTGGGCGCGGCGGCCCATGTGCTGGAGGAGCGATGAGGGCGCGGGTGGCGGGATGGCTGGGGCTGGGGCTCGCGCTGCTCGCCCCGGGCTGCGAGCGGGCCGCGGACGAGGGCGGGACCACCGTGGTGGACAGCGGCGTCGAGCTGGACACCTCGTCCCGGCCGGGCCGGGTGTTCGTCTACCTGGGCGCCGGGGGCGAGGTGGTGCGTACCGCCCGCTACGAGTCGATCCCCGCGGAGCGCCGCGGGATGGTCATGGTGCTCGAGGGGGACGGCCGGAGAGGCCAGGCCCGGCCCGGCGCCGACGGCCAGCCCCGGATCGAGGTCGGCAAGCTCGACGTCCGCAGGGCGCCCGACGGGGGCGGGGACGAGGCGCGCCTGGGCGAGGAGGCGGCCAAGGAGATCCTGGCCGCTGGCGCCAGGACGGACGAGCAGATCGGGGACGAGGAGCTGAAGAAGGAGCTCGAGGAGCTGGAGCAGGAGCAGGCGAAGGAGACGCCCTAGCTTCTACATCCCCATCCCGCCGCTGGTGGACATGCCACCCATGCTCCCACCCTGACTCTCTCCACCGCCGCTCATCGACCCACCGACCGAAGCGTTGCTGGTCGGGCTGAAGGAGCGTGTGGCCTTGTGCAGGGCGCGGATGGCCAGCTCCAGGTTGACCTCTTCCTGGGCCACCGTCACCTCGGATACGAACAGGCCGAGGTTGGCGTCGGTCACCTCGAGGCTGGTGATCGCGCCGGCGTCGAAGCTGACCTTGGCCAACTCCACCTGCTCCTGGGCCAGGGTCAGCGCCTCGCGGGCTTTGGCCAGGTTGGCCTCGGCGCGCTCCATTTTTAGCCAGGATTGCCGGATCTCGGAGGCGATAGAGGCACGGATCTGTTCGATGGCGATCTGGGACTCGCGGATCTTGCTCTCGGCCTCGTCGAGGTAGGCGTAGCGCAGCCCACCGTCGTAGAGCGGCAGGCTCAGGGTGAGGCCCACGTTCCAGGAGTAGTACTCGCCGGTGAAGCCCTTGGTGTCGGTCGCGCGGAACATGCCGGTCAGGAAGAGCGAGGGCGCGAAGCGCAGCCAGGCGTCCAGCTTGGTCTTCTCGTTGAGCTCAAGGCTAAGGTTGGCGATGGCCAGGTCGCGACGGTTGCCGAGCGCCTTCTGGATGATGTCCTCCACGGTCCCCGTGGGTCGCTCGACCAGCGCGGGCTTCTCGATCTCGAAGTTCGCGTCCGCACGGCCGATGAGCAGAGCGATGGCCTCCTTGGTCTGGGCCAGGGCGTTGGCGGCCGTGAGGACGTCCTGCTCGGCCTTTTTCAAATCGATCTCGGCGGCCAGCACGCTCAATTTGGGCTGGTCGCCCACCTCGAACTTGGCTGTTGCGACTTTGAGGTGCTCCCCGCGTACCTCCACCGCGTGAGCCGCGATGGCCTGGTACTTCTGGGCGAGCAGCGCCCCGAGGTAGGCCAGCTCCAGGGAGTCGAGGAGGTAGTCTTGCAGGTTGTCGATGCTCAGCTTGGTCAGCTCGTAGGCCTGGTTGGCCATCTTGATCGAGGTGTAGGCCCGCGCCAGGAACAGGGGCTGGGAGAGCTGGGCGGCGAAGCCGAACGAATCCTTCTTGACGATTTCGGTGGTGCTCGTGCGCACCTGGGTCCAGTCCACGCAGATGGGGTGCTCCGGATCTGTGCAGATGGCCGGGTCCGTGGTGATGTTGTCGAAGATGTCGTTGAAGTTCGGGAACGTCAAGCTCGCGTCGGGCGCGCTGTGGGTGTAGGTGCCGACCGCGTTGAGCTGCGGCTTGACCATGACCCAGGCCTTGTCGATCAGCGTGCTGGCCTGGACGAGCTTCTCCTGCGCCGAGCGCAGGGTGTAGCTGTTCTTCTTGCACTGCTCCTTGGCCTGCTCCAGGGTCAGCACCGGGGCGTCCTCGGCCCGGACCGCCGGGGCCGCCGTGAGCAGCGCCAACCCGCAAGCCAGTGTGCGCAACGTGTGGTTCATCGCGAGGTCTCCTCTCCGGCCTTGATCCCCACCCCTTGGATGTACCTGTCCACCAGCCGCTCGGCCGCGGCGCGGTCGAGCGTGTAGTCCGGCTCCCGCAGCCGTTTCACCAGCATCATGTGCATGGCCCCGATGAAGTGCAGGCCCGCCTCCTCGGGGGAGGCCGGACCAAGCTCGCCCTGCGCGTGGGCCTCGTCCAGGATGCGCACGAAGATCCCCGCGTTGAAGCGGTGGAACTCGGGGAAGCGCACCTCGGGGATGCCCTGCTCGGGAGCGAACAGCGCGTACAGGATGAAGCGGAGCTGCTCCGGGTGCTGGTTGCAGAAGGCGAAGTTGCGCTCGACCAGGTCGAGCAGGCGCGCGCGCAGGCCCCCGGGGTGCTCGGCGGCCTCCTGGGTCAAGCGCTGCAGGGAGAGGAAGGCGTCGCCCAGCAGGGCGTCGAACAGCCCGGCCTTGCTGCCGAAGTAGTAGTACAGCACCGGCTTGGTGACCCCGGCCGCCCGCACGATGTCGTTCACCGAGGTGGCCACGTAGCCCTTGGCGCAGAAGAGCTGGATCGCCTCCGCGCGGATGCGGTGCTGGACGTCCTGCTGATCGGGTGCCTTGAGACGCGGCAAGTCGGGTGTCTCCAGTCTACCGCCCGGTAAGCATCTATCCCAGGCCACATTCACAGTCAATAGGCGATCGCGCCGGCGTTCGGGATCCAGACGTGTCTGTCGAGAATCCGACCGGCGCTGCCTGGAGAATGCTCGGTTTTCCATGGCCCTCTGTCCCGCGGGCCGGAGATGCCAGGAGCGTGCCAGCCAGGAGGACCAGGTGGCCAGAAATCCGACCTTTTTCGTTGACTCCCCGGTCGCAGGCGTGATACCGTGCCCGAACCTCGGGGTCTGTATTCCAGCATCACACAAAGGAGGCCCCATGCAACTCGGCTTCAGGATCGGCGACAAGGCGGTCTATCCGGCCCACGGCGTGGGGGAGGTCGAGGGCATCGAGTCCCGGGAGATCCTCGGCTTGAAGCAGAAGGTCTACGTGCTGCGTATCCTCGAGAACGGCATGAAGATCATGATCCCCACCGACAAGGTCGACTCGGTCGGCCTGCGGGGCGTGATCCCCAAGGCCAAGGTCAAGGACGTCTACCGCATCCTCAAGGAGAAGACCTCGGCCGGGCTGAAGAGCCAGACCTGGAACCGCAGGTACCGGGAGTACATGGAGAAGATCAAGACCGGCTCGATCTTCGACATCGCCGAGGTGCTGCGCGACCTGTACGTGCTGAAGTTCGACAAGGACCTCTCCTTCGGCGAGCGCAAGATGCTCGACACCGCCCGCTCCCTGCTGATCAAGGAGATCAGCGTGGCCCGCAACGTGAAGGAGCAGGTGGTCGAGAAAGAGCTGGAGAAGATCTTCAACTGACCTGGAATTCCTACCCGCGATTCCGTAGCATGGGGCGCGACCCGGTGGACTCCGGGCGCCGTGACCAACCTACTGGAGGGCTCCGATGAAGAAGGCGATCGCGATCGCGGTGGCGCTGGCGTTCTGTCTGGCGAGCAGCCTGGCCCTGGCCAACGCCGTGGGCTCGGACTGCACGTTCAAGGGCAAGAAGCTCCAGGGCAAGATCCAGGTGGTGGACTCCTTCCCTGACATCAAGGTGCAGGTGGTGTCCTCCTTCCCCGATCTCAAGGTGCAGAAGGTGTCCTCCTTCCCGGACTCCTGCGGCAAGTGGCAGATGGTCGACTCCTTCCCGGACATCAAGATCCAGTTCGTGGACAGCTTCCCGGACATCAAGATCCAGTACGTGGATTCGTTCCCCGGCGTGCCCTGAGCGCGCCCGCCTGCCCCCGCCCGCCGACCCGCTCGAGCCTCAGCCGACGACCTGATCGCCCCCGTCCTGCCGGGCGGCCAGGAGGTTGGAGTGGGCCGCCCGCAGCAGCTCCGTGGGACCCTCGGCCTCCTCGGCCAGCGAGGCGATCCCCACCGACAGGTGGAGGGGGGGCAGGTCGCGAGCGTCCTTGGTGACGCGCACGGGCCGGAGCTCGGCCGCCGCGGCGCGCAGCGCCTCGGCCTGGCGCCGGGCCGCCTCCAGGTCCGTCTCCGGCAGCACCACCGCGAAGTCGTCCGCGCCCACCCGGCCGGCGGTGTCGTCCCGCCCGCACGAGCGGTGGATCAGCCGGCCGAGCTGGCGGGCCAGCAGATCGCCCCCCAGCCCGCCCAGCACCTCGTGGAACCGGTCCCAGTCGTCCACGCCCGCCAGCATGACCACCAGCTCGCGCCCGTACCGCTCGCAGCGCTGGAACTCGCGCTCCAGGGTCTGCTCGAAGTAGCGCTTGTTGAGCAGGCCGGTCAGCGTGTCGTGGGTCTGGAGGCGCTTGAGCTCGGCGTCCACCAGGACGCGCGGGTCCGGTCCCTCCAGGAAGCGGAACAGGTTGCGCCCGACGCGGATCTCGTCGCCGCTCGCCAGCACCGCCTCGGCCACGCTCTCCTCGTTGACGTAGGTGCCCAGGTGGCTGCCCAGGTCCTGGAGGTGGATCGCCAACCCCTCGGCCAGGAACTGGGCGTGGCAGGGGGACACCTCGGGCTGGGGGATGTGCAGGTTGCAGCCCTGGCCGCTGCCCACCACGTAGCGCAGGGCGGCCTCGGGCGGTTCTCCCTCGCGCGGGCAGCGGGGGAAGAGGTCGATCGGCTTCCCCACGTTGGGGCCGTGCAGCACCAGGAGCAGCGAGCGGGCCTCGTCGATCCGGGCCGAGACCTGCGTGCCGCGCGGGCGGGGACGCTTGTGTGTGCTCGACTCGCCCATCCTGCCTCAGCGGAGATCCAGGCCGAAGTAGAGCCGCAGCCAGGTCTCCAGATCCTCCAGATAGATCACCTTGCCGGTGGAGAGCAAGTAGGCCTTCATGTGCTCCGAGAACCCCTCCCCGGACACCACCACCAGGCCGTCGATGGGCCAGGCCTCGATGTCGCGCAGCGTGGCCGGGATCTTCTCCTCGGCGGAGCCCGGGGTGCCCTGGAACTTGCACTCCAGCCCGAGCCTCCGGCCCGTGGAGCGGAGGCAGAGCACCAGATCGATGTGCCGCTCCGCCCCCCACACCCGCCGCCCCACGCGGACCTGGCGCGCGACCTCCAGCCCCAGCCCCGCGGCGACGGCCTCCACCTGCTCCTCGAGCGCCTTGCCGGTGGCCGGCGCCTCGCCTCGGCCTGGCATGTTCACCCCTCCCCGGTCGGGTAGCTGGTCACGATCACCTCCGCCACCGGTCCGCGCTTGTCCGCTCGCGAATTGACCCTGCGTCGAGCGAGCACACGAGAGACAGAATACTGCTTGTATCGCTCCAGGACCCAGGCATCGCTCGAGTTGGAGAGCATGACCAGGACACCTCTCCTGGAGAGGTTGTCAAAGAGGTCGGCGAGCTTCTCTTGATCCTCCATCGAGAAGCCCACGGAGGTGTAGGAGACGAAGTTCGCGGTCGAGGTCAGGGGGACGTAGGGGGGATCGAAGTAGACGAGGTCCCCCTTGCGAGCGCGCTTGGATACCTCTTCGAAGGAGGATTGGTAGAGCGTGGCGGCTTGCAGGGCAAGCGACGCGGCCGTCAGGTTCTCGACGTCGCAGATGCGCGGGTTCTTGTAGCGGCCGAAGGGCACGTTGAACTCGCCCTTGCTGTTGACTCGGTAGAGTCCGTTGTAGCCTGTGCGGTTGAGGAAGATCATGCGCGCTGCAGCCTCTGCGCGCGACAGCTCTCGCCAGTTTCTCTTGCGGAGCTCGTAGAAGAGCTTGGAGTCATAGCGCAGCTTGTGGCTCGCAAGCTCTTCGATGACCCGGCCTGGCTCGTCTCGCACAGCGCCGTAGGTGAGCACCAGCTCGGCGTTCAGATCCGCGAGACTCACCCTCTTACCTCGAAGAAGTCCTTGCCGCGAGAGCGCAAAGAAGAGCGCTCCACCTCCGAGGAATGGCTCATGGTAGGCGTGGAACTTCCGCGGAAGCCGTACCAGCAGCTCGGGCAGCAGTTGGCTCTTGCCTCCAGCCCACTTGAGGACTGGCATCGGCAATCGATCGCTGCGGGCGCGTTGTGGACCCAACTCCCAGGCCTCCTCGTGGACGGCCCGGGATTGTAGCGGGCGGGTCTGACAGGAGCAAGGGCGTCAGGGCGTGGCCGGAGCAGGGGCCGGGGGCGGCAAGGGGGCCTCGGCCGGCGGGGCGGGCGGCGGGGGGGCCTCGGCCGGCGGGGCGGGCGGCAGGGGGGCCTCGGCCGGCAGCGGCGGGACCGGGGCCTCCGGCGCCTGCAGCCCGATGTCGATCGCGCCCACCCCGCCCTCCACCTCGAGCTCCAGGCGCTCGCTGGCGGCCTCGAACCCGGGGCTGATGTACCGTTCGCCGTCCCGCTGGAAGTCCCCGGACACGCTCACCGCGCCCAGGCCCGTGCGCGCTTCGACCCGGACCGGGAACCCGCGCGGGAGCAGCACCTCGAGCCGTCCCACGCCGCCCTCCACCTGGGCCCGGTAGCGCCCGCGCCCGGGCAGCTCCAGGCGCACCTGGCCCACGCCGCAGTCGACCTTGAGGCGGGACAGGGTCAGCGCCCGCAGGTCGAGCTGGGTCTCACCCACGCCGGCCTCGACGCGCAGGTCCGTGGGCACGTCGGGCGCGAGCTGCAGGCGCCACTCCGGTCCGTGCCCGGGGCCGACCAGCCAGCCCAGATCGCCGTCGGACTGATCCAGGCGGACCTCCATGCGCTCGCCGCTCAGCTCCGCGCGCAGCTCGGGCGGCGCGTCCTCGGGGTGCTCGATCGTGCCCGCGAGCAGGGGCCCGCCGGCCGGGCCGGACCCGACCTGCAGGGCGGCCACCCCGGCGTCCAGGCGCACCCGGGCGAGCGTGGCGCCCTCGGTCGGGACCCCGACCTGCATGCCCACCAGCGCCACCGGGCGGACGTGCCTGAGGGCGGTGGCGCCGGCCACGATGCCCAGCAGCAGCACGGCCACCACCACCGCGGCCACGCGGCGCTTCTTGAGCATGAGATCGAAGCCGATGCCGATCAGCAGCAGCGGCCAGAGCTTGGACAGCGTCTGCCAGACTCCCCAGTCGAGCACGGCCAGGTTGTTGAGCAGCAGCACCAGGCCGACGGCGATGAGCAGGATGGCGCCGATCATGGCCTCACCTCCGCGCTCGCCGCAGGAGCAGCATGGCGCCCAGGCCCACCAGCACGAGCGGCCACAGCGCCTCGAGCCGGAGGAACCAGGGCATGTGCAGCCCCAGGTTGCGCAGCAGGAACCACACGCCGATCAGCACCAGCACCAGCCCGGCGAAGAAGGCCCCGCCGCGGCGCTCGCCCGGGGGCGCCGCCGCCGGTGGGGGCCCGTCCGGCGGGCTGGGCGCCCCGGCCGGGGCCGGCGGGTCCACGGGGGCGGCCGGCTCACCAGGGGGCGCCTGCGCCGTGGACGGGGCGCTCCCGTCGGGCGCGGACTTGCGGAACACCTCGGCCACCTGGGAGGCGGCCGCCTTGGCCTGCGCGCCCAGCTCGGCCGCGCCGGCCTTGACCGTCTCGCGCGGATCGCGGCCGGCCTGGTCCTCGGCCGGCACCAGGATGGCCAGCGCCAGGTACAGGAACAGGCCGATGCCGCCCGCCAGCAGCAGCAGCAGGAAGGCCAGCCGCACCAGCAGCGGGTCGATCCCCAGGTGCTTGCCCAGCCCGCCGCACACGCCGCTCAGCACGCGGTCGCTGCGGCTGCGGGTCAGCCGTGCTTGATCTGCCATCGACTCAACCTCCTGTTTCCCCGGTCTTTTCCCGGGCCATGCCGCGCTCCAGGCCACCCTCCCGAGCAGGGTAGCACCCCCTTGGACCGAGGGCGACCCCCAAGGGTTGCCTGGCCGGTCCGGCCCCCGCCCCCGCGCGACACCCCCGCCAGATGGCCCTTGTGCCACGGGGTCCGCGGCGCTACCCTCCCGCCCCGATGAGCGAGATGTTCGCCGTGACCCCCAAGGGGGTCGAGCAGGTCGCCGCCCGGGAGCTCGCCGCCCTGGGGGCCGAGGAGATCCTGCCGGACGCGGGCGGGGTGCACTTCCAGGGCGATCGGGCGCTGCTCTACCGCGCCAATCTGGAGCTGCGCACGGCCGAGCGGGTGCTCGTCTTCCTGCGCGAGTTCTCCGCGGCCACCCCCGAGATGCTCTACAACCAGGTGCGGCGCATCGACTGGCTGCAGTACCTGCGCCCCCACATGACCTTCGCGGTGAACTGCGTCATCTCGAAGCGCGGCGCGCCGGGCGGGCCCAACCACTCGCACTTCACCGCGCTGAAGATCAAGGACGGCATCGCCGACGACCTGCGCAAGCGGGCCGGAGAGCGGCCCGACGTGGACGTGGAGGCGCCGGACGTGCGCGTGCACGCCTACGTGCTGGGCAAGCGCTGCCGCCTGAGCCTGGACGCCACGGGCGAGGGGCTGCACCGCCGGGGGTACCGCCAGGCCACGGGTGCCGCCCCCCTGAAGGAGTCCCTGGCCGCCGCCCTGCTGGAGCTCTCTGGCTGGGACGGCGAGAGCCCGCTGGTGGACCCCATGTGCGGCGCGGGCACCATCCTGCTGGAGGCGGCCGCGCGGGCCCGCGGGCTCGCGCCGGGCCTGGGCCGCGAGCGCTTCGGCTTCATGGGCTGGACCGACTTCGACGCGGCCCTGTGGGCGCGGCTGGTGGCGGAGGCCCGCGCCCGGGCGCGCGCGACCGCGCCCGGCCCCCTGCTGGGCTTCGACCGGGATGGCCGCGCCGTGGAGCACGCCCGCGAGGCCGCCCGGGCCCTGGGGGTCGCCGGGGACGCGCGCTTCGAGGTGCAGGAGCTGGCCGCCTGCGCCCCCCCGGCGGGCGGCCGTCCCGGCCTGCTGCTGACCAACCCGCCCTACGGCGTGCGCCTGGGCGCCGAGGGCGGCCTGGAGGCGCTGTACCGGCAGCTCGGGGACGTACTCAAGCAGCGCTTCCGCGGCTGGCGCGCCGGCCTGCTCACCACCCCGGACATGGCGAAACACGTGGGCCTCAAGCCCTCGAGGCGCATCCCGCTCTTCAACGGCCCGATCGAGTGCCGGCTGCTGCTGTACGAGCTCTACTGAGAGGTGAGCTCGCGGCGCCACTCGGCCTGGCAGGGGCAGGCCAGGCCGGCCAGCGGGCCCGGATCCTGGCTGCGGTTGAACTCGGCCAGGGCCGCGCGCACCCTCGGGGTGCAGGCGTCGCAGTTCCGCGCCGCCCGGGCGGGCTCGAGGCCCTCGTCCGACAGGCCCACGAACACCTCTCCCTGCCCGGCCACCCGCGAGACCACCTCGACCGCCGACCACAGCCAGGGCGGCCGGTAACGCCCGGCCTCGAACTCGCGCGACAGCCTCGTGCCAGGCGCCACGAAGCAGGGCTCGAGCGCCACCCGGGTCGGCATCCCCAGGGACGAGCCCAGGCCGAACACCCGCTCGGCGCTCAGGACGGCGTCCTCGAGCGCCGCGCCCTCCGGGGTGTCGAGCGGTTTCAGCAGCACGTAGGTGAGCAGGCTGACGCCGCAGGCGGCCAGCGTCTCCGCGGCGCGCGCGAAGTCCACCCAGGCGAAGCCCTTGTGGATGGCCACCGCCCGCAGGCGATCGTCGGCCGTCTCCAGGCCGACGGCCACCTCCAGGAGCTTGCCCCCGGCCGCCTGGCGCAGGCGCTGCACGCGCTCGCGGGTGACGTACTCGGGGCGGGTCTCCACGGTCAGCCGGGTGACGGACGGCACCGCGGCCGCGCGGGCCAGCAGCTCCCGCTGGGCCTCCTCCGGGACCTCGTCCGGGTTGAGGTAGGAGCCCGAGGCGTACAGATCCACGTGCACCGGCGGCTGGGCGTCCGCGGGCAGGCGCCGGAGCGCGTCCGCGATCTGGGCCCGGTACTCCTCGGTGGACACGGGCTCCGCGGTCCCCAGGGAGGAGGGGAAGGCGCAGTTCCAGCAGCCGCCCGCCTGGCGGTACCAGGCGCAGCCCGGCGCGGCCAGGACGACCATGAGGCGATGGCCCGGACTGCCGGCCACGCTGGCCTCGCTCCACTCGACCAGCCTGGGCGCGCGGTGCATGCGGCTCACGCCTTCTTCGGACGCTCGACCAGGAAGGGGCCCATGGCCAGCGCGTCCATCGAGGAGCGCAGGAAGGTGGCCACCGCCTCGTTGGGGGTGGTCACGATCGGCTCGGAGATGTTGAAGGAGGTGTTCAGCACCACCGGCAACCCGGTCAGCCCCTTGAACTCGTCGATCATCGCGGCGTAGGCCGGGCTGTGCTCGCGCTCGACCAGGTGGACGCGGGCCGTGGCCTGGCCGGTGGAGGCGTTCTCCTGGATGACCGCCGGCAGGACCTGCAGGTCGCGCCGATCCCGCAGCGGCAGGGCGAACAGCATGTAGCGGGCCGAGACCATGTCGGCCGGGGTGAGGAAGAAGCGCGTCAGCGCCTCGGGCAGCACGCTGGGGGCGAAGGGACGGAACGACTCGCGGTACTTGACCCGCGTGTTGATGCGGTTGCGGGTGTCGAAGCGGCTCGGATCGGCCACGATGCTGCGGTGGCCGAGCGCGCGGGGGCCGATCTCCTGGCGCCCCTCGAACCAGGCCACGATCTCCCCGCGCTCGATGCGCCGGGCGACCTCCGCGGGCAGGTTGGCGGGCCGCGCGGGGGAGAGGCCCTTGGCCTCGAGGGCCGCGCGCATGGCCGCCTCGTCGTAGCCGGGGCCCCAGTAGGCGTGCTCCATGCGCACCCGCGCGCCGCCCCCGCGGGCGTGGTGCAGCAGCAGCGCCGCGCCCAGCGCCGTGCCGGCGTCGTTGGCGGCCGGCTGGACCCACAGGCGCTTGAAGCCCGTGCGGGCGGCCAGCTCGTAGTTGGCCACGCAGTTGAGCGTCACCCCGCCGGCCAGGCACAGGTCGGTGACCGGGCCCCCCAGGCGGGACTCGGCCAGGGCCTGCGCCCGGCGGGCCAGGTGCACCAGGATCTCGGTCGTCAGCTCCTGCAGGGCCGAGGCCACCGAGGCGTCCTCGTAGCGGTCCACGGGTTGCTGGCGACGGGGGCCGAACAGCCGCTCCAGGCCGCGGAAGTCGTCGGTGCGGAAACGGAACGCCTCGTTGTCCACGAAGAAGGTGCCGTCGGGTACGGGGTGGAGCGCCTGGCGCAGGGCGGCCAGGTGGTCGCGGCCCGTCAGCTCGCCGATCGGATCGGACAGCGCCGCGTAGCCCATCACCTTGCCGGGGCCGCTGTACACGTCGAAGCCCAGGTACTCGGAGAACTTCTCCCACACGAAGCCGAGCGAGTGCGGGTAGGGGACCTCCTCCAGCCCGGTCAGCCCGGCTCCGTCGCCTGCGCCCAGCCAGGTGGAGTTGAGCTCGCCGATGCCGTCCACCACCAGCACCGCCGCGCGCTCGAAGGGCGAGGCCAGGTAGGCCGAGGCGGCGTGGCACAGGTGGTGGCCGAGGAACTGGAACTCGGCCTGGGGCGCCCGCTCGCGCAGCTTGGCCGCGGCCTTCAGGTTATGGGCGTGGAAGACGGCCTCGCCCTCCTCGGTGCCCCAGCCCCCGGGCGGCAGGCGCGTGCGATCGGGCAGCGTGCGCTGGCCGACCAGGCGGGCCTCCGGATCGAAGGAGTAGCCGATGGCGGCCAGGTCGCGGAAGCCGAGGCCCGCCTGGGCCAGGCACCAGGCCATGGCCGCCTCGGGCAGCTCGTCCGGGTTGTCCAGGCGGGACTTCTTGCCGTGGCGCACCCGGTTGAAACGCTCCTCCTCGACGAAGGCCACCAGCTCGCCGTCCACCAGCAGGGCGGCGGACGACTCGTGGTAGGCGCTGTTCACCCCCAGGATGGCGCGGCTCATGCTCCCTCCCCCAGCGCGAGCTTGAGCTCGCGGTAGCGCCGCAGCACGGCCATGCGGCCCTGCGGGCTGGAGAGCTCCTGGCGCATGTCCGCGGGCAGGAAGCTCTTGTCGGTGCACTCCAGGATGGCGGCCATGATCTGCAGCGTCTTCTCGTCGCCCTCGGTCGAGGGCATGAACTCGTCGAGCGCCGCCTGCAGGTGGGCCCGGGTCACGTCCTGGCCGCCCTCGAGCAGCGCCAGGCGCTTGGCCCGGGTGAGCACGCCCTCGACGTCTGCGCCCGAGAGCTTCTGCTCCTTGGGCACCTCGGGGACCTCGTCCGCGCTGACGTCGATGTGGTTCTTCTTCCCCAGCACCCGCAGCATGTCAGCGTACTCGGCCTGGGTGGAGGGGTAGAACAGCGGGATGTGCACCTCGCAGCGGCCCTGCCGCTTGATGTCGATGGGCAGCAGATCCGGGCGGCAGGTGAGCAGGAACCAGATGATCTTGCCCCGGTAGAGCGTGTTGCCCATCTGGGAGGCGAACTGGCCGAACACCCGGCTCGAGGTGCCCGAGTCGCCGCCGGCGGCCCGGTCCCCCAGCATGGCGTCGGCCTCGTCGATGATCACCACCACCGGGCCCATGACCCGCAGCACCTTGAGGATCTTCTCCAGGTTGCCCTCGGTCTCCCCCACGTACTTGGAGCGGAAGTTCAAGAGCTTCAGGCAGGGCACGCCCACCGAGCCGGCGTAGCACTCGGCCAGGAAGGTCTTGCCGGTGCCCACCGGGCCGCAGAACAGGTAGCCCATGGGCACCGAGTCCTGCCGGCCGCGCCGGATGAGCTCGGCGTCCGAGTTCAGGCGCGCCTTGCCGGCCTCGTGGCCCACCACCATGTCGAGCGTGTGCGGCGGCTCGATGAACTCCACCAGCCCCTGGCACTGGCCCTCGATCATGCGCTTCTTGTAGATCTTGAGGTCCGCCAGCGTGATGCGCTTGCCGGCGCGGATGGCCCGGTGCATCAGCCCCTGCAGATGCACCAGGGTGAGCCCGGCGGTCAGGTCGGCCAGCTGCTCGGCGCTGACCTCGCACAGGCCGGCGAAGTCCCGCCCGGCCGCGCTCCACAGGATGAACTGCAGGCGGGCGGCCCGCTCGGGGTGGGGGAGCTCGACCTTGAGCGTATGGGCGTTCTGCACCAGCGAGGCGTGCAGGTCGCTCAGGCGCTCGGAGATCAGGCAGAAGGCCAGCGGGATCTTCTTGAGGTGGGGGCTCTTGGACCAGTTGAGCAGCGTGGTCAGCGCCGAGGCCAGCTCGCGGCTGGTGTGCGACACGTCGGTGGACGGCGCCAGGAAGTGGGCGTAGTCCAGGATGAGCGCCACCGAGGGGCGCTCCCCCTCGCGCAGCAGCACCAGGTCCAGGTAGCGGTTCAGCACCGGGAACACCTGGGCCGGCTGGCGGGTCTTGCGCAGCTCCTCCACCGGTCCGATGAAGCGCTCGATGTGCCGGTTCATCTTGTCCAGGCGCGCCTGGGTCGAGGCCAGCGGCCGCGGGCCGTTGACCTGGTCGTAGGCCAGCACGGCGTCCCACTGGCCGAAGACCTGGCTGGCCAGGAACTCGGGCAGCATGGCGTAGCGCACGCCGTCTTTGGTCTCCACCCGCACCAGGTCGTCCACGTTGCCGTGCAGGATGAAGGTCTGGGTCTGACCCGAGGCGTGGGTCTCGGCCAGGTGCTGGGCCCAGGGCGGGAACCACGGCTCCAGGCTGGGGGCGCTCTCTTCCGACATGCTCGTCCCTCCCGGTCGGTGCTTCGGGGCGCTGGGCGGTGCGTTACGAATCGGCCCCGGGGGTGGTCTGCTGATCCAGCAGGGCGGGCGGCGTCTCCTCCTGCCCGGAGGTCAGGCCGGTCAGCATCTCCAGCTCGCCCATGGCCTTCTCGGTCTGCTGGACGGAGACGGACACGCTGTCCACCTCCTGGGTGATGAACTCGGGGTCCTGGCGGCTGATGCTCATCTCGCCGAGCCCCGCGATGGTCGAGTAGACGCGGTCCAGCTCGAGCTCGAAGAACTCGTGCTTCTGCTTGGCCCGCTCGTAGTTGGCCAGGCGCGCCTCGGTGGTGGTGAGCGTGTCCTGGAGCGTCTTGCGGCGCTTGGCCACCTCGGGCGTGTCCTGCTCCTGCGCCGGGCCCATGGCTTCCAGCCGCTCCCTGGCCCGGTCGTGGGTCTCGCTAATCTCGTCCTGGTCGATGGTGGCGAAGAACTGCTCCAGGGCGTTCTTCGAGTACAGCAGCTTGAGGTAGATCCACAGCAGCCGGTTGATGTTGGAGGTGCGCATGTCCTCCATGGCGCCGGTCTCCGCCTGCTCGCGGAAGCCCTGCGAGATGCGCCGGAGCTCGCCGCACAGCGTGCGCAGCTTGTCGTACTTCTCGCGATCCCTGCGCCCCAGGCTGGTCAGGATGGCCTCGGCCTTCTTGGAGGTCTCCTCGGAGGTCTGCGCGCGGGTGAGCTTGTGCTCCTCGGCGTCCACGGCCGACTGGAACCTGGGGTGGGTGGTCAGGCCGGTGAGGTAGATGAGCTCTCCCGCGGCCACCAGCGGCAGGACCACGTCCGGGTGCCCGGACACGAAGCCGAGCGCCGTGCCGGCCGCCAGCGCCAGCACGTTCCAGTGCTGCAGGAAGGCCTTCTTCAGGTACTTCACAAACCGGGGCATCGCCATGGGCCTGCTCTGCTTCCTGCGGGAACCCCCGCTCAGTCCTTGCCCTCCTCGAGCTTCTGGACCACGTCGCGGAGCTCGTACACCACCTTCTGGAACTCCGGCTCGCGCTGCATCACGGCCGCCGGACGCTCGGGCTTGGGCAGCGCCATCTCCTGCAGGATGGTGCCCGGCGCGCTGGAGAAGACGTAGCAGCGGTCGCCCAGGTAGACGGCCTCGGTGATGTCGTGGGTGACGAAGAACACCGTCGCCTCGACCTCGCGCCACAGGTTGACCAGCAGGTCCTGCATGTTCAGGCGGGTGACCGGGTCGAGCGCGCCGAAGGGCTCGTCCATGAGGATGATGCGCGGCTTGAGGATGAGCGTGCGGGCGATGGCCACGCGCTGGCGCATGCCGCCCGAGAGCTCGTGGGGGTACTTGTCCTGGTCGTTCTTCACGTTCAGCCCGACCTTGTGGATCCACACCCGGGCCAGGTCGCGCCGCTCGGAGGCCGACACCCCGCGGCACTCCAGGCCGAAGGCGATGTTGTCCAGCACGGTGCGGTTGTCGAACGAGGTGTAGGCCTGGAACACCATGCCGCGGTCGGAGCCCGGGCCGAGGACCGGCTTGCCGAAGACCTGCACCTCGCCCTCGGTGGCCGGGAACTGGGGCGCCAGGCCGGCGACCAGCCTGAGCACGGTCGACTTGCCGCAGCCCGAGGGCCCGACCATGGCGATGAACTCGCCCTTGCCCACCAGGTCCTCGACCTTGAAGGTCACGTCCTTGATGGCCGTGTAGGCGTTCGGCTGGCCCGGGTTGTAGGTCTTGGTCACCTTGCGGAACTCGACCACGTGCGGGCGCTGGAAGGCCTTGGGCGGCGGGATGTCCAGCCTGGGCGCGCCGGGCACGGGCTTCGCCGCGGGGGGGGCGCTGGTCTGGGTGTCGCTCATGGCTCAGCGCCTCCCGTACCGGTAGGGGAACAGCGCCTTCTGGGTGAAGAACAGCACGCGGTCGAACAAGAAGGCCACCATGGTGATGAACAGCAGGATCAGGTAGACGTGCTCCTTCGGCCCGCGGCGCTGGGAGTTGAGGATCAGCATGCCGATGCCCTCGGTGGCATTCACGATCTCGGCCATGATGATGTAGCCGAAGGCCAGGCCGAACAGCAGCCGCACCGAGTTGAAGATGTCCGGGAGCGAGAGCGGGATGATCACCTTGAGCAGCACCTGCCAGCGCGAGGCGCCCAGGGTGTAGGCCGTGTCGAGGTAGTCCTGGCCCACGTCGCGCACGGCGCGCGAGGCGTCGAACATGATGAAGGCCACGCAGGCGATGAAGATGAAGGCGATCTTCTGCGCCTCGTCGATGCCGAAGAACAGCATGGACAGCGGCACCAGCGCGGCGATAGGCACGTTGCGCCCGAAGATGGAGATGGGGGCGAAGAAGGCGTCGATGCGCAGGAAGGTCCCGCCCAGGATCCCCAGCGGCACGCCCACCGCCACCGCCAGGCCGAAGCCCTCCAGCACCCGCACCAGGCTGGCGAACAGGTTGCGCATCAGCGCGCGATCGAACCACAGGGAGCCGAAGGAGCCGAACACCTCCTCCGGGCTGCCGAGGGTGATGGCGTCGACGGCCCGCTCGTCACCGTTCGGACCCCACCAGGGCCGGGTCGCCAGCCACCAGGCCAGGAAGATGAGCCCGATGCACACGGTCGCCATGAACAGGCGCCCCCAGATGCTCGGCTCGTTGCGGATCACGAAGAAGTTGCGCCAGAAGGTCCGGAACGGCGCCAGGAGGCCGCTCCCGGCACCGGGCTGTCCGGACGCCGCCTCGGTCTTCGCCTCGGCCTTCGCCTCGGCCTTCGGCGCCGGCGCCTTGGCCGGGGCGGGCTTCTTCGCCGCGGCCTCCCGGTCCTCGGCCTCGAAGGCGCGCAGCGCCGCCTCGGCTGCCGCCGGGTCCACCGGTGGGGCCGGCGGTGGGGCCGGCGGCGCGGCCGGCGGCGCAGCCGCCGGTCCGGGTGCGGCCGCCCGGGGCGCGGCGTCGTCGGGCGGCCTGGGGGCCGGTCGCCCGGGTGGAGTCGCCTTGGGGTCGTCGGTCATGCGGCCGGCTCCGGCTGCGGCCTCACTGGGCCTCGAGCGGGTAGATCTTCACTTCCACCCGGCGGTTCTTGGCGTGGTTCATGGGGTCGTTGCCGTCCATGGGCTTGTCCCAGCCCTGGCCCACCGTGGAGAACTGGTTGGGCTGCAGCGACTTGAATTTCTTCAGCAGCGACTCCTTGACCGCGTTGGCGCGGTTCTGCGAGAGCTCCTTGACCGCCTCGGCGGGCACCGAGCCGCGCATGGAGGCGTCGGTGTGGCCCTCGATCACGATGCGGGCCGCGTTGTACTGGCCGGCCAGCCGGCCGATCTCCTCGAGCACGAACTTCACGTTGGGATCGTAGGGCACGCGCACCACCTTGTCGCCCTCGCGCTTCTCGATCTCCATCTCCAGGTCCCAGGAGTTGGGGAAGAAGTGCACCACCACGGTCTTGGTCAGGATCTCGCCCGACTCGGCCTGGATGGAGCCGACGCTCTTGGGGGCGAAGGTGACCGTGTACTCGTCCTTCTGGGCGGAGTACTTGGTGTCCTTGCCGAGCTTCTGCAGCACGGAGAAGTCGACCACCTGGTCGAACTCGGTCTTGGTGGTCACCTGGCCGATGCGCTTGTACAGGTAGTAGGCGGTCTCCCAGGTGCGCTCGAAGTTGGACGGGTTGTTCTGGTTCAGGAAGAACTCGCGGTTCTCGGCGTAATTGGTGGGGTGCGCGTCCGCGAGCATCGAGAAGGCCTCGGTCGGCGGGATGGAGTAGCCGGCGGCCATGAACTCCGCCACCTTCTGCTTCTTGGTCTCGTCCTTCAGCTCCTCCATGGCGTCGAAGATGCCGCGCACCAGGCCCTCGATCACCTCGGGGTTGTCCTTGGCGAAGTCGGCCCGGGCGAACCACACGTCCGCGATCAGCTTGTTGGCGGTCTGGGTGCTGACCAGCAGCTTGTTGCCCTTCACCTCGGACAGCTTGTAGATGTCCGGCGCCCAGGACACGCAGGCGGCGATGTCCTTCTGGGTGTTGAAGGCCGCGGCGGCCTCGAAGGCCGTCTGGGTGAACTTGAAGTTCACCTCGGCCGGCTGCACGCCGGCGTTGATCAGCGCGTTCAGCACGAAGTAGTGGGAGGGCGAGTTCTGCGCCAGCACGATGGTCTTGCCGCGCAGCTGGCCGATGTTGTCCACCCCGCGGCCGACGATGCCGTCGCCGCCGTTGGACCAGTCGATCTGCTGGAACACGCGCGGCATGACGCGGGTGTCCTTGCGCAGCTCCTCCATGAGCAGCGGCAGCATGTCCACGGTGGCCCAGCCGACGTGCACGTTGCCGGTGGCGTAGGCGTCGCGCATGGCCACCGGATCGTCGATCAGCACCAGCTCCACCTTGAACTTCTTGCCGCCCGGCGCCTCCCACTCCTTGCCGGGCTTGAAGCCCTGGTTGGCCCACACGATGGGCGCCCAGCCGGCCCACACGTTGAGCGCGAAGCGCAGCGTGTTGTTCTCCATCGGCTTGTAGGAGGAGGTGCCGGCCACGGGCGGCAGCTTGGCCGCGGAGACGAAGGTGTACTCCTTGACGGTGGTCGGGGCGTTGGCGTCGGGCGCCTCGGCGCCGCCGGCCCCGGCGGGCTGATCGCCGCCGCCCTGGATCTTCTTGATGGCGTTCGGATCGATGGGGTCGCCGCCCGCACCCTCTTGCGTGCCCGAGGGGGCCAGGATGCCAGCCCGGTACAGGGCGTAGCCGCCCAGGCCCAGGACCACCAAACCCACCACCACCCAGAATCCTGCCTTAGGCTTGCCGATGGACATTGGTTCCCTCCTCGATCTCTAGTTCGTCTCGGTCTGCTTGGACGCGGCGGTGATGGCCTTGTCTTCCTCGGCCACCGCCTCCTCGGGCCCCAGGGCCTTCACGCTCGTCTCGATCTTGGTCGACTCGGGCGTCTTCAGCCCCATGTCGACCTCGAACTTCGCCAGCAGATCCTCGGCCTGCGAGGCCTCCAGGGCCTTCTCGGCCTTGATCTCCTCGACGCCCTCCGAGCTGAGGTCGGAGGCCACCCGGACCGTGGCCCGGTTGAGGTCGATCTTCTCCTGGATGACCTGCTCGAGCTGCCCGAAGTCGGTGGTCACGTCGAAGTTGAAGGTCTGGCTGAGGCGGGCCAGCTCCGCCTCGGCGTTGGACATCTTCAGCTCCGCCTCGTACTTCTGGATCTTCTCGCGCACCTGCCCGAGCTTCTTGGTGGCGTGCTTGATCTTCTCGACGTTGTTCTGGTACGCGGCCTCGTGCAGCTTGAGCTGCTCCTTGTTCTCGGCCAGGTCCTTCTCGGCGCTCTGCAGCTGGATGGCCAGCTGGCCCGCCGTGGCCCTGTCGCCGGCCTTCAGGTAGGCCTTGATCTTGGCCGTGAGCTGCTGCACCCGCTTCTCGCCGTCGACCACCTGGCGGTTCACGCGCTCCACCAGCCCGCGGTACTGCTCCAGGCCCTTGCGCCCCTCCTTCATCTGCTCCACGGCGCGGTCGTACTCGAGCTGCATCTGGGCGATGGGATCGCGGGTCCAGAACCAGTTGGCTAGCTTGTTGAACTGGGCGCGGACGGCGTTCCATACCTTCCCCATGGCTGGCCTCCTTCGTGGCTCGCTTGACCCTCGGTCCTCCGCCCGCCCCGGCAGGGCGGCGCGACCTTCCGGCGTGTTCCTCGATCCCGGGGGACCGTAGCGCAAAGGCGTTGGTTCGTCAACCGGTTGTGTGTGGCGGGGGGTGGCGTTTCTTGAACTCGCCGGCGACCGCGGGGTAGGCTTCGGGCAGATGATCGCTGATCCCGCAGAGCGACCCGCGGGCGGGGCCGCGCGACCGGTGGTCGGATGAGGAACCACCTCCTGGTGGGCCTGGGCCTGCTGTTGCTCGGCCTGGGCGTCCTCGCCAGCCTCGATCTGCCCTCCCAGCGTCCGCGCCTGGGGGTGGCGCTGGGCGGCCCCGACGGCCTCGAGGTGCTCGAGGCGCCGGGGGCCGGCGAGCCGCCCGAGGGAGCCGAACCGGGGGCCGGTGCAGGGCTGCGGGTCGGCGACCGGCTGCTCTCCCTGGACGGCCGGGCGCTCACGGACGGCGGCTACCTGGGGTTCGTCCTGGACGGTCGGCGGGTGGGCGAGGTGGTGGAGCTCGAGCTCGAGCGCGGCGGCCTGCGCGCGCGCGCGCGGGCCGAGCTGCGGAGCTCCCTCGATCTCGGGTTGCTGATCGTCAACTTCATCACCGGGCTGCTGCTGTGGTCGCTCGGCATGCTGCTGGCGCTGAAGGGCGCCGGGCTCGGCAACCGCATGTTCTACCTGGCCTCGCTGTGCCTGTCCGCGGTCATGTTCCTGTACTGGCCCGAGAACCCCATGCGGTTGCCGCACGGGGAGAGGCTGGCCTGGGTCCTGACCCTCGCCCTCGGCCCGCTGGCGGCCGCTTGCCTGCTGCACTTCAGCCTGGTCTACCCGGAGGACCGGCGCGGTCGCCTGGGCCGTAACCTGACCCCGCTCCTGTACCTGCCGGCGCTGACGCTCGGCGCCCTGGGGATCTACTGGCTGGCCCGCGCCCGCGCGGGCCTGGCGCCGGAGGACGTGGCCTGCTACCAGGCCGTCCTGGCGCACGGCCTCAGCGCCCACCAGGCGCTGTACGTGGCCCTCAGCCTGCTGGCGCTGGGGTGCTCCTTCGCGCACGCCCAGGAGCAGAGCTCGCGCCAGCGCCTCAAGTGGCTGTTCTGGGGGCTGGCCCTGGGCATGGCCCCCCAGATCCTCGGCCGGGAGGTGCCCCTGGCCCTCGGGCTCACGCCCTGGCTGCCGGAGCACGCGACCTTCGCGTGCATCGGGGTGGCGCCCATCGCCTTCGCCATCTCGATTCGCCGCCACCGGCTGCTGGACGTGGATCTGGTCATCCAGCGCTCCCTGGTCTACTCGCTGGTCAGCGCCTTCGTGGTGGCCGCCTACCTGGGCCTGGTCGGGCTGGGCGACTTCGTCACCCAGCACCTGTGGGGGCAGACCTCCACCGGGGTGCGGGTGGTGGTCGTGCTGCTGCTGGCCGCGGCCTTCGCCCCGGCGCGCTCTCTCGCCCAGCGCCTGGTCGACCGGTCCCTGTTCCGCCAGCAGACCGACCAGCGCGCCGCGCTGCTCGGATTCAGCCGCTTCCTGGCCAAGGTCCCGGACCTGCAGGGGCTGCGCGCGGCCCTGGCCGAGCTGCTGCAGCGCGTGATGTCCACCGAGCGGCTGCGGGTGCTGGTGGCCGACGGCTCGGGCGAGGTGCTGCGCGAGCTCCAGCCGCCCGAGCAAGCCGGCCGGCAGGAGCCCGCCCGCGTGGAGGCCTCCAGCCTGGCCCTGCTGGACGCGGGGGCCAGATCCGGCGCCTTCACCCCCGACGTCATCCCCACGGATCTGCGCGGCACCGAGGTGCTGGTGCCGCTGCGCACCGAGGGGCGGCTGGTGGGCCTGCTGACCCTGGGGCCCAAGTCCTCCGGGCTGGCCTACACCGACGAGGAGCGCGGCTTCGTCAACGCCGTGGGGGCGCAGACGGCTGTGGCCTTCGACCGCGCCCGCGCGCTCCAGCAGCTCCAGGAGGTGAACCTCCACCTGGAGCAGCTGGTCTTCGAGCGCACCCAGCAGCTCGCCCAGGCCAACGACCGGCTGGCCGAGCAGTGCTGCCGGCTGCAGCAGCTCGACGCCATGAAGGAGTCCCTGACCCGGATGGTGGTGCACGATCTGAAGAACCCGGTGGCCACCATCCTGCTCGGCCTGGAGATCCTCGACCGCGGCACCCTGGAGGGTGTGCCTCCGCACGTGGCCAGCACGCTGGAGATCATCTCCACCACGATGCGCGACATCCAGGATCTGGTGGCCAACCTGCTGGACGTGCACCGCATGGAGGCGGGGGAGCTGACCCTGGAGGCCGGACCCGTCGGCCTGGCGGAGCTGCTGTCCGAGTGCGCGCGCCGCGTGGAGGTGATCGCCCGCTACCGCCAGGTGCGCGTGGTGATCCAGGCCGAGGCGCAGGGCGAGCTCCGGGCGGATCGGGCCCTGCTGGTGCGGCTGCTGGTGAACCTCTTGACCAACGCCGTCAAGTACGCCACCCGCGCCAGCGAGGTGGAGCTCGTGGCCGCCCCCGGCCCGGACGGCGGCGCCTGGCTGTCGGTCACCAACCGGGGCACGGTCATCCCGCCCGAGCTGCACGGGCGCATCTTCGAGAAGTTCTTCCAGGTCGACGGCCGCAGCAGCGGTCCCTTCGCCAGCACCGGCCTGGGGCTGACCTTCTGCAAGCTTGTGGCCGAGGCCCACGGGGGCCGCATCCAGGTGGAGTCGCCGCCCGCGGGCCGCGGCGACGGGGCGCGCTTCGCGCTCTGGCTGCCGGGTCTGAGCGCCGCCGCCGGCCCACCGGGCGGGGGAGGGGCCTGATGGCCAGGCCGCCCCACGGGCTGGTGCTGATCGTGGAGGACGATCCGCGCCTGGGGCCCCTGCTGCAGAGCTGGCTGAGCGAGCGCGGTCTCGAGGCGCTGCTTGCCAGCGGGGGCGAGCAGGCCCTGGAGCTGTTCGGCCGCCAGGCGCCGGACGTGGTGCTGACCGATCTCGTCATGCCGGGCATGTCGGGCCTCGACCTGTGCCGGCGCCTGCGGGAGCTCGATCGCACGCTGCCGGTGCTGCTGCTGACCTCCTTCGGCTCGATCCCCTCGGCGGTGGACGCCATGCGGTCCGGGGCGACCGACTACCTGTGCAAGCCCATCCAGCCCGACGAGCTGCTGGTGGCCCTGGAGCGGGCGCTCGAGTCCCGCGCGCTCCTGCGCGAGGTGGCCCGCCTGCGCTCGGCGCTCGACGAGCGCTACTCCTTCGACACCCTGGTGGCCCGCTCGCCGGCCATGGCGGCGCTGGTCGCGGAGGCCCGCCGGTTGGCGTCCCGCGAGGTGACCGTGCTGATCTGCGGCGAGAGCGGCAGCGGCAAGGAGCACCTGGCGCGGGCCATCCACCTGGCCAGCCCGCGCCGCGACCAGGCCTTGGTCGCCGTGGACTGTGGCGGGTTGACCGAGTCGCTGCTCGAGTCGGAGCTCTTCGGCCACGAGCGGGGCGCCTTCAGCGGCGCGGTCTGCGCCCGCCCCGGCCTGTTCGTGGAGGCCGACGGCGGCAGCCTGCTGCTCGACGAGGTGGCCAACATGTCGGCCGGGCTCCAAGTCAAGCTGCTGCGCGCGCTCCAGGAGCGTGCGGTGCGCGCCGTGGGGGCCAACCGCGACCGGCCGGTGGACGTGCGCCTGCTGGCCTGCACCCAGGCGGATCTCCAGGGCGAGATCGCCGCGGGGCGCTTCCGCGCCGACCTGTACTACCGGCTGGCCGTGGTGTGCCTGCGGCTGCCTCCGCTGCGCGAGCGGCCGGAGGACCTGCCCGAGCTGGCCGCGCGCTGCCTGGCGCAGCGGACCGGGAGCGGCGGCGCGCGGCGGCTGTCGAAGGCCGCCTCGGCGCGCCTGCTCGGCCACGCCTGGCCGGGCAACGTGCGCGAGCTCGAGCACACGCTGGCGCGGGCGGCGCTGCTGTGCGAGGGTGAGGTGATCCAGCCCGAGCACCTGGGCTTGGGGCCGGACCCGGCCGGCGTCCCGCTGCGCGAGCTGACCCGCGAGAGCCGTCAGCGGATCACGCGCCAGGCCATGCTGGACGCGCTGCGACGCACGAACGGCAACCGCAGCCAGGCAGCCCAGCGCCTGGGCATCAGCCGCACCCGCTTCTACCAGCTGGTGCGCGAACTGGAGTTGGACAAGCCATGAAGCGACCCATGGGCCCGCTCCTGGCCGCCGGGGTGCTGCTGCTGGGCGCCGGCCTGGGACTCGGCGCCTGCGCCCACGGCTCGGGGGGCGAGATCGACGTGGACGAGGTGCAGGGTCAGGCCAACCAGATCGAGCGGCAGCTCCGGGCGATGCGCACGGCGCTGAAGGAGCGCGACGTCCCCCGCGCCGCGCAGGCCTTCCACCAGGCCGAGCTCGATCTCCAGGAGCACGGCGAGACGCTGGCCGCCTACCCGGAGCTCGGCGAGCTCAAGCGGGCGGTGAAGGAGTCCGCCGAGCGGCTGTGCTACGGCACGGTGGACATCTCGCTCGAGAGCTGCTTCCAGGCGGTGCGAGCCAAGGACCTGCCCGCCGCCCGCGAGCGGCTGGCCGCGGCCCTCGCGGAGCACGAGCGCTGCAAGACCCAGATCGCCGGGCGCGAGGACTACACGCCGCTGAAGCTGAACCTGGACTCGGCCCCCCAGGCCCTGGCCGCGCTCGAGCGGGAGCTGGCCCTGCCCGGGCTCCAGGCGCGCGTCGGGGAGCGCCTGGGGGCGCTGCGCGAGCGGCTGGCCGCCCTGGACGAGAAGCTCAAGGCCCTGGAGGCGGACCCCCTGAGACGCGAGCTGGCGGCCGGGCTCGACGGCGAGCTCGCCGCGCTGCAGAAGGACCTGGGCGAGCCGTGGGCGCTGTCGGCCGAGCCCGAGTGGATCGCGCCGGCGGCCGCGCTGCGGGGGGAGCTGGACGCCCGCGGCAAGCGGCTCGCGGAGGCTGTGCGGCGCGGCAAGCTGCGCTGGCTCGTCGAGCGCGATCTGCCGGCCGCGCGCGAGGCGGCCGGGGCCGGCCAGGACGCGCTGAAGGCCATGGGCAAGGCCAAGCCCAAGGATCCGGCCCGCGAGCAGGCCAAGCAGACGGCCCGGGAGAAGCTCGGCGCGGCCCGCGAGCTCTACCAGGCCTGCCAGCAGACGCTGGCCGCGGTGCTCAAGGAGGAGCCGGGGCTGGGGAAGACCACCTGGGCCCTGGCCGGCAAGCCGCGCAGCCCGGGTCAGCTCCAGGCCACCTGCAAGGCCGAGGCGGCCCGGCTCGAGGCCGTGCTGAAGCGCCTCGAGCGCCCGCCGCCCCCGCCGCCCAAGCCCAAGAAGACCGGCCGCCGCATCCAGCGCTGGTGAGTCAGGCGTCGGTGCGCTCGGCGGCCAGGTCCTGCACCAGCTTGTACCTCGAGCGGCCGATGACCAGCTCGTCGCCGGCTCGCAGCAGGGCGGTCCTGACCGTCTTGCCGTTCACCTGCGCCTCGGCGTGGCCCAGGCAGGTGAGGCGGTAACCCTCGCCCTCGCGCTTCAGGCGCGCGTGGACCGGCTTCACCCAGAAGCCCTTGGCGCGCACGTCCACGCCCTGCGTCTTGCCCAGGGTGATCTCCCCGCCGAGCGGCAGGGACAGATCCTCGCCCACCAGCTGCAGCTCGGAGGACTGGCAGGCCTGGGCCTGGGCGCCCAGCAGCAGGGTCGGCTCGGGGTGCTTCACGTCCAGCGGCTCGACCAGCTGCAGGACGAACTTGCCCACGCCCACCCGGTCCTGGGGGCCGACCAGCTGCTCCTGGACCCGGGTGCCGTTGAGCGTGGTGCCGTTGGAGGAGCCCAGGTCCTCCACCACGAACCGGCCGCGGCGCCAGGAGAGCCGGGCGTGCTGGCGGCTCACGCTCAGGTTGTCCAGGATGATGTCGCAGCTGCGCTCCCGGCCGATCAGCATGGCCGGGGCCATGAAGGGCCGCTGGGCCACCGGCCGGCCGCCCATGGTGATCTGCACGTTGGTCGGGGGGGGCGGCTTGGCCTCCTGGGCCAGGACGGCCAGGCTCTTGCCCGCGTCCGGATCGGGCTCGATGGACAGGCGCTTGAAGACATCCAGCCGGCCGATGGGCGAGTTGGGCTGGAAGGCGAACAGCAGCAGCCGATCGGCGATGCCGCCCTCGCCGGGGTCGACCACGCCCTGGCCGAAGTACAGCCTGGCGGGTTGGCCCTGCTGCAGGAAGGCCAGCGTGCGGATTCCGTCCCGCTCGAGCGCCAGCGCGGCGTTCTGCCCCTCGCGCGCCAGCACCTCGAGCACGTGGGCCAGGTCGACCAGGTCCGTGGTGGCCTGCAGCGAGGGGCGCTGCCGGAAGTGGACCGCGAGCAGCAGCACCCGCACCGCGTCCGCGCGCAGCAGCCGCCAGCGGGCCCGCTCGAGCTGCGCGGCCCGCAGCGGCAGGTTCGCCAGCGGCACCCAGGAGAAGCCGGCGGGCTCCACCAGCCCGGCCAGGTGGGTGCGCGACTGGTGCACCAGGCACACCAGGCGCGTCTCCTCGGTGTCTATCTCCAGCCAGCCGTCGGGGCACGCCCCGCGGGCCAGGTGCGCGTCCACCGCGGCCCAGGTGGCCTCGGAGAACTCCGCGCCCTCGGCGACCAGGCCGTCGTTGGGGAAGAGGGTCAGCGCCATGGCGGCGATCATGGTCCAGCCGGGCGCGAGATGCAACTGCCGCCCGCGCCGCGGCGCCGCGCGGCCCGGCCACCGCGGGGAGTGCTTGACCGTCCGTCGGGGCGGCGGCTACCATGCCTCGCGTGAGCTTCGACGCCGCCGAGCACCTCGTGCGCTACCGCGACCAGGTCGCGCGCCACCGCTTCGTGAACTGGACCCTCTCGGTCCACACCCGGCTGGACATCGACCTGACCGCGGCCGATCGCTACCTGGCCGAGCGGGCGCGCGCCGGCCGCACGCCACCGCTCACCCGCGAGCACCTGTGGCTGTGCGCCGCGGCGCGGGTGATCCGCGAACGCCCCCTGTTCAACGCCGCGTACGACGGCTTCCGCAAGCTCGAGCCGCGCGAGGACATCCACCTGCGGGTGACCGTCGAGCGCCCCCAGGGGATGGGGCGGGGGCTCATCCCGCACGCCGATCGGCTGGACCCCGCCGGCATGGCCCGGGCGCTGGAGGAGGCCCGCGCGCGGGCCGCGGAGCCCTGGCAGGTGGAGGCGCCGCCGCGGCGGCGCCCCGGGCGGCTGGGGCGGCTGCGAGACGAGCTGGCCGAGGTGGTGAACGACTACGCCCCGCACCTGGAGCCCAGGCTGGGCGCCGCCTCCGGCCACGACGCGGGCACCTTCGACGTGGTGAACGCGGGCGCCTACGGGGCGGAGGATCTGCACCTGGTGGTGCTGCGCCCGGCCGTGGCCGCGCTGGTGGTGATGGCGCCCCGGGAGGACGTGGTGCCAGGCCCCGAGGTGCGGGTGCGTGTGCCCATGGCGGTACCCTTCTGCCACAAGGTGATGGACACGGACTCGGCGGGCTACTTCCTGCTCCACATGCAGCAGCTGCTGGACGATCCCGGGGCCAGCCTGGGCGGGGAGGGCGGGGCATGAGCCGGGTGGAGGGCGGACTCGAAGGCGCCGACGGCGCCGTCCTGACCCGGGACGACCTGCCGCTGGCGGAGCGGCTGGACGCGCGCCTGGATCAGGTGGCCGGGCTGCGCTACCAGCACTTGTGCCCGGCGGCCAACCTGCACATGGGGGCCGCGCTGGCGGCGCTCGAGCGCTTCCGCGCGGAGCGCGAGGCGCGCACCGGCGTGCGCCTCGGCCTGACCGCGCCGCTCGTGCGCGCCGCGGCCCTGGCGCTGGAGGAGGCCCCGCTGCTGGCCTGCCTGTTCGACGGCCGCGACCGGCTGGTCCCGGCCGAGCACCCGGCGCTCGGGGTGAGCGTGGACACGGGCGACGCGGCCCGATGCCTGGTGCTCGAGCGGGCCCGCGGGCTCGGGCTCGAGGAGCTGGCCGTGCGCATCCGCGAGGCCGCCGCGCGTTTCCGGGCCGAGGCCGCTCCGGCCTTCCGCCGGGCCGCGCCGGGCGCGGCGCCCGCCGGGGCCAGGCGGCGCCGGCTGGCGCACCTGCTCGCCCGGGAGGTCCGCGAGCGCTTCGCCTACCTGCTGCCCGGAGAGGTCGAGCGGCGTTTCGCGGGGCACGCCGCCCGGCAGGGGCACTTCACCGTCCACAACCTGGGCGCGCTCGGGGTGGACGAGTTCAAGGGCTTCCTGCGCCGGCCGGCGCTGGCCGCCCTGTGGGCGCTCACGGCCCAGCGCCGCGTGGTGCGCGGCCCGGACGGCCGCTACGCCGGGGAGCGCCGCCTGCCGCTCGTGCTGATCTTCAGCCAGGATCTGGTGCCGCTGGACCAGGCCTGCGCCTTCCTGCGGGGCATCGTGCGGCGGATCGAGCAGCCCGTCAGCCTCCTGGAGGGCGCGCCGTGAGCCCCCGCCGCGAGGTGCCGCCGGGCCTCACGCGTGGCCAGCTCGATGGCTGGATCCGGCGGCGGACCGCGTACATCAACCGCTTCCACGTGGCCCACTGGTACCCGAGCTGCTGCGTCCAGGCGCGCGTCGACCTGACGGCCGCGGACGCGCTCCGCAAGCGGCTGAACGCCGAGGACGACCAGCCCGGCAGCCGGGTGACCATCAACCACATGATCAACAAGGCCGCGGCGAACGCGCTGCGCAACCACATCCTGTTCAACGGCAAGTACACCCGGCGCGACTCGGCCATGATCTACCAGCGCGTCCACGCGGCCAACGTGGTGGACACCGGCGGCATGGCCACCCGCATCGTCATCCGCGACGCGGATCGGCTCAGCCTGCGGGAGCTGGCCGCCGAGACCCACCGCCTGGTGTCCGCGCGCCGGCTCACCCTGGGCGAGAAGCTCGACCGGTACTCCGAGCTCCAGGAGAAGGTCCGCCTGGTGGAGGCGATGTTCTGGTTCCTGCCCTACTCCAGCAGGCTGGAGCGCGAGCTGTCCCACGAACGCGCCCTGGACTTCCTGGTGGAGAACCCCTCCACGGTGGTGATCACCAACCCGGGCACCCTGGGTGTGCAGGACTGCAAGGCCATGCTGTTCTTCGGCAACCTGCTCACCTGCCTGCGGGCGATGGCCATCGAGGAGGAGGCGGTGCTCGAGGACGGCCAGCTCCGCTTCCGCAGGGTGCTGCCGGTGGGCCTGGACTACGACCAGCGGCTGTGCGACGCCGGGCCGGCCGTCCGGCTGCTGAACGAGATCCGCCGCAACCTCGAGGTCCCCGAGCCCTACCTGGTGGGGCCGGCGGTCGAGGATCCGCGGGCGCCGCTCGCCTGGCCGGCCGGGCGCGGCGGGGAGGAGGGCTGATGGACCTCGTCGAGCGTGTGCGCGCGCGGGCCGAGCTGCTGCGCGGTGCCCGCGGTCGGGCCGCGCCCACGGCCAGCCTGCAGATCCTGGTGCGGGCCGGCGCCTGGTCGGACCCATCCGCCGGCGAGCGCCTGGCGCGGCTGTGCCTGGCCGCCGCCGAGGCCCTGGGGGCCGATCCGCTGTTCGCCGCCCGGCGCACCGCCCGGCTGCGGGTGCAGGCCCCGGCCGAACCGGTCCTGTGGGTCGGACCGGACGGAGGCCGGACCTGGCTGCGCCTGGGCCGCGCCGAGCTCGGCGCGGGCTGCCAGGCGCTGGCAGCCAGGCTCTCGGCTGGCGACCCGCGCGCGGAGGCGACGGCGCCCGCAGGCCTGGAGATCCTGGACCTCTCGACCCTCGGCGCCCTCGAGTGGCGCGGGGCGCTGCTGGGCGGCGCGCAAGGCCGGCTGTGCCTGCTGGCGGCCCGGCCGGCGCCCTCCGGCGCGCAGGAGGCCTTCGGGCTGGCGCTGGACTTCGACGCCGCCTGGTGCGAGGCCGGCCGGGCGGCCCGCTTCCTGGCGGCGGTGGCCACGGCCCTGGGCGCGGAGCGGGTGGGATGCGGGCCGCGGAGCTGATCGCCGAGCGGCGCGGGGCGCTGCGCGACGCGGCCCCGGCGCGGGTGACGCCGGCGCACCAGGTGTGGCTGGAGGCGCCGCTCGCCCCCGCCCAGGCCATGCTGGACCGGCTCCACGCCGAGGGTGGCCTGCCGCCCGGGTTGCGGGCCGAGGTGCGCCACCTGCTGCTGCGGGCCGCGGCGCGGGCCCTGGAGCGGCACCCCTGGTTCAACGACTTCCTGCTGCTCTCGGGCGGGGTGCAGCACAACGAGCTGGTGTCGGTGCGGGTGAGCCTGGACGCCGAGGGCCGGCCGGGCCACTGCAGCGTGCCCGACCCCGGCCGCCGGCCGCTCGTCGAGGTGCTGGCCGAGGCGGCCGCGCGCGAGGTGGAGGAGGGCGTCGAGGCGGTGCGCAGGGCGGTCAAGCTGGCCCGCGTGCGGCGCTCGCGGCCGGTGTTCTCCCGGCTGGTCAGCGAGGGGGTGCTGGAGCCGCTGCACTGGCTGCGGGATCGCCTGCCGGCGCTCGAGCGGCGCCTGCGCCGCGACGTCCGGCGCCACGGCAGCCTCGGCCTGCTCGACGTGGGCCCGCTCGGGGCGACCGGGGTGGCCGGGGTGCTGCTGGCCTGCCACTCCGCCCTGCTCCTGCTGGCCGCGCCCCGCCCGGGGCGGGAGGCCGGGCCGCGCCTGCCCGTGGGGCTCGCGTTCGACGCCCGGCTGTTCGAGGCGCACGAGGCCGTGGCCTTCCTGCGCGAGGTGACCGAGCTGCTGGCCGAGCCGGAGGCCCGGCTGGCCTGAAGGGGAGCCCATGCACTTCCAGGTGGAGCACACCATCCGCATCCCGTTCGAGCGCTACTACGACGTGGTGCTCTCGGATGACTTCCTGCGCTGGGCCGGCAAGAAGATGAAGGTCGCCGAGCGGAGCCTGGTGCGCAACGAGGAGTCGGGCGGGCTGCTCTACCGCACGGTGCGCACCGCCTGGGACGTGTCGGAGCGCGCCCAGCGCTTCCTCAAGGCCCCGCGCTTCGAGCTTGAGGAGCGCCTGGTGCTCGATCGCGCCCGGCACACCTACACCTGGGAGTACGCCCCCAGCGTGTGGGCCAACCGCTTCTCGGCCCGCGGCAGCGGCCGCCTGGAGCAGGCCGGCGCCCACGTGAAGCGGGTGGTGGAGGGGGAGATCACGGTGCGCGTCTTCCTGCTCGGCGGCCGCTTCGAGCGCAAGGTGGCGGAGCGCATGCGCGCCTTCGTCACCCGCCAGGGCGACAGCGTGGAGGAGTACTACCGCACCCAGCTCGCGCCGCAGGGCGCGCCCGCACAGGGCTGAGCCCCTCAGCGACCGCCCTGGGCGGTCAGGCTGGCCTCCAGCTCCCGGATGGCCCGCTCCACGTCGCGTTCCAGCGTGGCCCGCGTGCGGTTGACGTAGCGCAGCTCCTCGCTCAGGCTCTCGATGGTCTCGGGCGGCGCCGTCTGCACGTCTCTCAGCAGCTCGGCGATGCGCTGGTCGATCTCGCGCGCCAGCTCGCGCAGCTCCTCGAGCTTGGCGAGCAAGCCCTGGAAACGGTGGCGGTTGCCTTGCAGCCGGTCGAGATCCACGACGGTCACCTGGACGGCCGCCTCCCGACGGTTGCCGGCCGGATCCAGCGCGGCGACCGCGATCCGCTGCGGCCCGGCAGGCAGGTCGAGCTCGCCGGTGAACACACCGGCGGCCTCCTCGCCGAGCAGCACGCCACCGGCCGAGACCCGCGCTGCGGGCTCGGAGCGGACCCGCACGACCACGGGCCGCCGGGTGAGGAAGGCGCGCGCCGCGGGCTCGAGGATGAGCAGCGGCGGCGGCTCGGTGTCTGCCGGCGCGCCGGGGGGCTCCGGGATGGGCGTGGGCCGGGGCCTCGGCGCGACGGGATCCCGGGCCAGGGCCACGTCCCGCGGGTTGATCCGCGGCGGCGCGCGGACGGGGTCCGGCGCGGGGGTGTCCGCCGGCGGCGCCGGGGGCGGTGCAGGCGCGGGGGGCGGGGCCGGCGCGGGGGGCGGGGCCACGCCAGGCCGCGGCGGGGGCGGCGCGGGCGGACCCAGCCGCTGGACCGCCCACAGCGCGCCGAAGGTGGCCACGGCCACCCCCAGCACGCCGGTCAGGAGCCAGCCTTTCCCGCCTGCACGCGCCATGCTCTGCCTCGTCCGGAGCAGTGTACCCGAGGCCCTCGGCCGCTGCCAACTTTCGGAGGGGCGGGGGTGGACAAGCGCGCCTGGCTGGGCTAGACCGCGGGTGAGGAGGCTGGATGCGCGTCACCATCCTGGGCTCGGGCACCTCCAGCGGGGTGCCGGTCATCGGCTGCGAGTGCCGGGTGTGCACCTCGCCCGATCCGCGCGATCGGCGCACCCGGGCCTCGGCCGTGGTGGCCTTGCCGGGGGGCAACCTGCTGCTGGACACGGCCACGGACCTGCGCGCCCAGGCGCTGCGGGAGGGGCTCGTGCGTGTGGACGCGGTGCTCTTCACGCACGCCCACGCCGATCACCTGCACGGCATCGACGAGCTGCGGCTGTTCAACCTGCGCCGCCAGGGGGCCATCCCGTGCTTCGGCAACCGCGACACGCTCGAGCGGCTGCGGGCCTACCTGCGCTACATCTTCGACGCCGAGCAGGGCGAGAGCTGGCGGCCCGCCCTGACGCTCACGGAGGTGACCGGGCCCTTCGAGCTGCTCGGCGCGCGGGTGGTGCCGATCCCCCTGTGGCACGGCCGGACACCGGTGCTCGGCTACCGGCTCGGCGGCTTCGCCTACCTGACCGACGCGAACCGCATCCCGGACGAATCCTGGGGCCTGCTGGAGGGGCTCGAGGTGCTGGTGCTCGACGCGCTGCGTGAGAAGCCGCACCCCACCCACTTCAGCCTGGGCGAGGCCCTCGAGGTGGTCGCCCGGCTCCGCCCCGGCCGCACCGTCCTCACCCACCTGGCGCACACGGTCGCGCACGCCGAGGTGAGCGCCCGGCTGCCGGCCGGGGTGGAGCTGGCCCAGGACGGGCTGGTGCTCGCGCTGGAGGACCGCCCGGAGACCGCTCCCGCGAGCCCCCGGGGAGGAGCCCTGGAATAGGTCCGCCCGCGGGCGGGTTGCACAGCCGGAGCGCGGGCCAGGCCGCCGCGCAGGAGAGGTTCAACGCCTTGTGGTTCCAGTGGAAAAAGGGGAAGCGTGAGACGTTCGAGGAGCAGGCCCTCGAGCACCTCGACACCCTCTACGGCACGGCCCTGAGGCTGACCGGTCGCGCCGCGGACGCCGAGGATCTGGTGCACGACACCTACGTGCGGGCCGTCCGCTTCAGGCACCGGTTCGAGCCCGGCACGAACCTCAAGGCCTGGATGTTCAAGATGATGTTCAACCTGTTCGTGAACCGCTACCGCCGCGACCGGCGCGGCCGCGAGATCCGCGAGGGGCACGAGCGGGACGATCTGGTCGCGCGGACCACGCCAGGCGGTGAGCTGGCCTCGACCCTCAAGCCCGAGGAGTTCTTCTTCGAGAAGCTGTTCTCGGACGACGTGGTCCGGGCCCTCGACGAGGTGCCAGCCGATTTCCGCATGGTCGTCATCCTGGCGGACGTGAACGGATTCAGCTACCGCCAGATCTCCGAGATCCTGGGGATTCCCGTGGGGACCGTGATGTCCCGGCTGCACCGGGGCCGCCGCCTGCTGCGGGAGAGCCTGCGCGAGTTCGCGGTCCAGGAAGGCTACATCAAGCCCGGAGACGGCGCGGTGGAGCAGGGCGAGGTGGCGGATCTGGAGTCCTACCGGCGTCAACGGAACTCCGGGGGGAGCGTGCACTGATGGAATGCTCGGAGGCCAGCAAGTACCTCCAGGTCTACCTGGACGGCGAGTTCGACGAGGCCGAGCGCCGCGACATGGAGGCCCACCTGGCGGCCTGCCCGGCCTGCCAGCGGCAGGCCGAGCTCGAGCGGCGCTTCCGCGAGAGCGTGCGCTCGCGGCTGGCCGCCCCCGCGGCGCCCGAGGGGCTGCGCGAGCGGGTGCGGGCCGCCATGGCCGCCGAGCCCGAGGCCCGGCGCATCCCGCGCTCTCTCCTGTGGGGCTCCCTGCCGGCCGCGGCGGCCCTGCTGCTCGTGCTGTCGTTCACCTGGACCGTCACCAGCGGCTTCTCGCCCCTGCTGCGCGAGGCGGTGGAGCGGCACACCAGCGAGCCTCCGGTGGAGGTGAAGAGCTCCGACGCCGACGAGGTGGAGAGCTGGTTCCAGCGCAAGGTGGCCTTCCGCGTGGCCCTGCCGCGCTTCGTGCGGACCGACCTGGACCTGGTCGGCGCCCGCCTGAGCCACCTGGCCGCGCGGCAGGCGGCCCTGGTCCGCTACCAGCATGGCCGGCAGAGCTTCAGCCTGTTCGTGCTGGCCGATCCCGGCCCGGGCGAGGACATCGGCAGCAAGCGCTGCCAGCGGCTGCGCAAGCGGGAGGTGTGCTTCTCCGAGCTCCAGGGTTACACCGTGGTCGCCTGGCGGACCCACGGCCTGCTCTACTCCCTGGTCGGAGATGCCCCACCCGCCCACATGCTCCAGGTCCTCACCGGCGCCGGAGACGAGTGAGCCGAGCTCTCGTCCGCAGCCTGCTCCGGGCTGGTTTTGTTGACACCCCGCGCTCCGCTCGCATACACTTCCACCGCGGAATCTCTGTTTTTTCAACTCCTCGGCCCGCGAGGTCAGGCAACCGATGTCCGAGAAACGAATCCTGGTCGTCGAGAGCGAGAAGCCGGTGGCGCAGGCCATCACCGAGGCGCTGGCGCGGTTCGACGTCAAGGTTGCGGTGGTGGATGACGGCAAGAAGGTGCTGGCGGCCGCCAAGTCCCCGCTGGCCTCGCTCATCATCCTGCGCGTCGAGCTGCCGGGCCAGAGCGGCTACTCCATCTGCATGAAGCTCCGCAAGGAGAAGGAGCTCAAGGACATCCCGCTGATCCTGACCTCGTCCGAAGCCAACGAGGACACCTTCGAATCGCACCGCAAGCTCAAGGTGCGGGCAGACGAGTACATGATCCTCCGGAGCCCCTTCCCGGCCGACGAGCTGGCGAGCAAGGTGACCTCCCTGGTGCCGCTGGCGGAGGTCGCCTCCGCCGAGGAGGCCGAGATCATCACCCTGGACGAGGAGGAGGCCGTCACCCTGGATGACGACGAGGCCTTCTCCACGGACGAGCTGGTGGATCTGGGCGCGGTGGATGGGGGGACGGGCGACTCGACGGTCGTCATGGAGACCCCGACCACCGACGGCGCCGACGAGGAGCTCCCCTCGCTGGACGACGTGCTGGACAACCTGGACATCGGCAGCGACAGCAGCCCGCCGGCCGCCGAGCGCGTGGTCTCGGAGTCGCCTCCCGAGGGGACCGATCTGACCAGCCTCGACGACGTGCTCGAGTCCCTGGACGACGCGGCCGAAGCGGAGGTCGAACGACCCGCGAGCGCTGCCTCCGACGACCTGGACATGTCGCTGCTCGACGATCTCGACGTGAAGGGCAGGGACGGCGCGCCCGGGCCTGCGGAGGCAGCCGCGGCCCCGGCGGAGGGGCCGCCGGAAGAGGATCTGCTCGCCGGGCTGGACATGGACGAACCCGCCGCGGACAAGGACGGCGCCGAGGCCGGCGGCGCGGCGGAGGCGGATCTGGACCTCGACGCCATCGTGAAGGCAGCCGAGGATGCGGCGCCCGAGGCGGGGGCCGGCGCGGGCGACGAGGCGGACGACCTCCTGGCCGGCCTCGAGTCCGACATGGCCGCGGCCGCGGTCGAGCCGGAACCGGAGCCCAAGCCCGAGCCCAAGCCCGAGCCCAAACCGGAGCCCAAGCCCGAGCCCAAGCCGGAGCCCAAGCCCGAGCCCAAGCCCGAGCCCAAGCCCGAGCCCAAGCCCGAGCCCAAGCCCACCGGGCCGGTCAAGGCCGATCCGGTGCTGATCACCAAGCTGGCGAACGCGGAGCAGGACAACAACCTGCTGCGCGAGAAGGTGCAGAAGCTCGAGGCGCGCATCGAGGAGATGCATCAGTCCTTCGAGAAACGCGAATCCGAGCTGGGCAACCTGCGAAGCAAGACGGCCTCCAAGGACAAGGACTTCCTGGCGCTGAAGGCCACCATCAACCAGAAGGACCGCGAGATCCTGGAGCTCAAGGAGGAGATCAACCGCAAGGACTCCGAGATCCTCGAGGCCCAGGAGAAGGTGGCCGACGCCGGGCAAGAGGCCGCCCGCCAGCAGGAGAAGCTCGCCTCCCGAGATCGCGAGTCCAGGGAGCAGGCCGCCAAGTACGACACCCTGCTCCAGCAGAAGCACGAGCTCGATCAGGAGCACCAGGCCAGGATGGCCGAGTGGCAGGAGCGCTACACGCGCGAGACCACCGACCTGGAGGCCCGGCTGCGCAGCGAGACCGAGGAGCGCACGCGCCTCGGCGCGGCGGCCGCGCAGGAGCGCGAGGCCCTGGAGGGCCGGCTGCGGAACGTGCAGACCGAGTACGACGAGGCCAAGCAGCGGCACGCGGACGAGGTGTTCGGGCTGCGCGCCCGCTTCAAGGGTCAGCTCGAGGGCCTGGAGGGCAAGATCTCCGGGCTGAGCAAGGAGCTGGCCGAGTCCCAGAAGGGCCTGGCCGCCGAGCAGGCCGCCCACGCCGAGACCCGCGAGGAGGCGAGCCGCATCCCCGGCCTGGAGGCCGAGCTCGAGGCTGCCCGCAAGGAGATCGGCGAGCTGGAGAGCAAGGTGGCGGACCTGCGCACCGAGGTGGCCGAGCGCGAGGAGCGGGTGCTGCGGGCCTACGAGCGCATCAAGGCCGACGAGAAGGTCAAGCAGAAGGCCCGCCAGGCCGTGGAGATCGCCTTCAGCCTGCTGGCCGACCAGGTCGAGGAGAGCGAGGGCGAGGAGGCGAAGCCGGGCTGAGCCGCCCGCCGCCTACCTGGCCACGGCCTCGCGCAGCTTCTTGCGATCCGCCTCGAAGGGCAGCTCCTCGTACACCTGGAAGAAGTTCTCCGGATCCACCAGCCTGGGGTGGAGGGCCTTGGCGGCCTCCACCTTGCCATCGGCGAAGGAGAAGTGCCCCATCACCTGCTTGACCTGCTCCACCGAGAAGCGGTTGGTGCTGGCCGCCTCGCGGACCACCTGGAGCTTGGCCTCGTCGAAGTTGTTGCCCTCCATGGCCTTCCGCAGGGCCTCGAAGCGGTCCGGTGCCATGGGCGGCTCCTGGGCCACGGCCGGTGCGTCCGCGCGCGCCCCGTCGAGCGCGTCCTCGACCCGGTCGAGCAGCCGGCGCAGCTCGTCCACCCTGCGCACCATCTCCCGGCGCGTCATGTAGTCCGGATGCGCCGCGCTCAGGCCGCGCAGCTCGCTGAGCTCCTCGCGCGCCTCGCGCAGATCTCGCAGCAGGTCCCGGGCGTCCACGCAGGTCTTCTCCGGCGCCGCCGGAGCGGCCACGGCCACCAGCACGAACCAGCATGAGAGCAGCACCTGGGTCATCGTAGCTCCTCGCGTTGTCGGGCCGCGCGGATCGACGCGCCCCCGCGTGTCCGGATTCACCTGGCGCGTCAGGTGCGCGGCTTGATCATGTTCTTGGCGGTCTGGGCCAGGGTGCTGGAGACGTTCTTGTTCATCGACAGGGCCTTGAGGTCGGCGTGCCGCAGGTGGGTGAGGAACTTCATGGCGATGGCCAGCGGGGTCTTGGGGTTGTTGATGAGCGCCACCTTGACCGTGTAGGCGCGCGTCCACTCGTTGTTCTGGGCGATGATGCGGATGACGTCGTCGCACACCGCGCGGTTGCCGGCGATCATCATCGCCTCCTGGGCGTTGATGCCGGGGTTCTTGATGGCCGCGCTCGCGATCACGCGGTTCGAGTCCTTGACCAGGATCATGCGGGCCGTCTTGTTGCCCTTCTGGGCCAGGGCCACCTTCTGCCCCGAGGTGAGCTTGGCCAGCATCTGCACGAAGGTCTCCTTCTTCTTCTCCTCCTCGGCGGCCTCCTCGGCGGTGCGGGGCTCGCTGCGCTCGTCCTCCTTGAGCAGCTCCTGGGGCAGCGACTGGACGATGACCTCCTGGAGGCGCTTCTCCTCGGCCTCGTCCACCGGCCGGGCCTTGATGCGATCCTGGGCCTCCGTGTAGGCGGCCACGCCCTTGAACTGCTCGTCCATGCCGGTGCGGACCGCGAAGTCCATGACGCGATCCACGTCGGCCTTGCTGACCGCCGGGTTCTGCACCAGCGCGATGAGGATGGGCGGGTGGCGGAGCTGGCGGACCTGGTTCTCGACGATGATGCTCAGCGCCTGGCCCGTGAGCCGCTCGGCCAGGAAGGCGAAGGTCTCGTCGGGCGTGTCCTGGTTGATCAGGATGGCTTCCAGGAAGGAGCTCTTGTCATGGAAGGTGCGGGCCAGCTGATCCAGGACCAGGGCGTGTAGCTTCTCCCGCAGCGCGCCCTGCACGATCTTCTCGGGCAGCTTGGCCAGGGCGGCCTGGGCGCCGTCGCGGATCTTCGGGTCGTCGTCCCCGGCCAGGACGCACATCATGGTGACGGTGTCCTTGGGCGGGGCCGGCACCAGCCCGCGCGCGGCCATCATGCGCACGGGGGGCGGGCTCTGGGGATCGATGTGCTTACGCAGGGCCTCGGGCAGCGCGGACGCGGGGATGGGGCTCGGCATGTGGGCTCTCCTTCGCGCGGATCGCCTCCCATGGTCGGCCAGGAGGCGCGGAATTTCAAGTGCGAGCGGGGTGGGGCGGGCGAGGGCGGGGAGGCGGCCCGGACCGGCTCAGTCCTCGTCCTCCTCGTCCTCGCGCTTGAACTGGGCCACGATCTTCTCGGCCACCTGGTGCGGCACTTCCTGGTAGTGGGAGAAGCGCTGGGAGAAGCTGCCGCGTCCGCCGGTGCGCGAGTCGAGGTCGGACGAGTAGGACAGCACCTCGGCCTGGGGCACCTGGGCCTTGATGATCGAGCGCCGGTTGATCGACTCCATGCCCATCACCCGCCCGCGGCGGCTGTTGAGGTCGCCCATGATGTCGCCCATGTTGTCCTCGGGCACCACGATCTCCAGCTCCAGGACGGGCTCGAGCAGCACCGAGCCGGCCTTGTCCATGGCCGCCTTGAAGCCCTTGATGGCGGCGCGCTTGAAGGCCATCTCGGACGAGTCCACGTCGTGGTACGAGCCGTCGTACACCGCGCACGAGAAGTCGACCACCGGGAAGCCGGCCATCCATCCCTTGACCATGGCCTCGCGCACGCCCTTCTCCACGGCGGGGATGAACTGGCCGGGGATGGTGCCGCCCTTGATGCGGTTCTCGAACACGAACCCCTCGCCGCGGGTCCGCGGGGCCAGCTCCAGCCAGCAGTCGCCGAACTGACCACGGCCGCCGGTCTGGCGCTTGTGCCGGCCCTGGGCCTGGGACTTGCGGGTGATGGTCTCGCGGTAGGCCACCCGCGGGAGCTCCAGGGTGACCTCGACGCCGAAGCGGCGCTTCATGCGCGCCACGGCCAGCTCGATGTGCGGCGAGCCCATGCCTGCCAGCAGGTAGTCCTTGGTGTCCTCGTGGCGGCTCAGGCGCAGGGTGGGATCCTCGGTCAGCATGCGCGTCAGGCTGGAGCCGAGCTTGTCCTCGTCGCTCTTGCTCTTGGCCTTGATGGCGAAGGCGATGTTGGGCTCGGGCACCGGCAGGGCCTCGAAGGTGAACGGGTCCTTCTTGTCGCACAGCGTGTGGCCGGTGATGACGCTCTTGAGCTTCAGCACGCCCACGATGTCGCCCGCCGGGGCGGCCGAGGTCAGCTCGGTCTTCTTGCCCATCACCTGGACCATGGAGCCGATGCGCTCGTCGGTGCCGTTGGCCGGGTTGATCACCTGGGACTCGGGCGACAGGGTGCCCGACAGCACCCGGAAGATGCTGAGCGTGCCTCCCTGGGCGTCGACGGTCTTGAAGCAGAACGCGGACACCGGGCCGTCCTCGGCGCGCTTGCGCTCGGCCGGCTCGCCGGTCGGCGTCTTGCCCTTGACCGGCGGCAGGTCCAGCGGCGCGGGCAGGTGATCGGCCAGGAAGTCCATCACCAGCTGCACGCCCACGTTCTGCGTGGCGCTGCCGTAGAACACGGGGAACAGGGCGCCCTTGTGCACCGCGCGGCTGAAGCCAGCCTGGATCTCCTCCTCGGACAGCACGCCCTTGTCGAGGTACTTCTCCAGCAGCTCGTCGCTGCTCTCGGCCACCTTCTCCACCAGCGCCTCGCGCGCGGACTTGAGCGCGTCGGCGAGGTCGGCCGGGACCTCGCCGGTGGTGAACTTGCCCGAGCCGTCCTTCTCGAACACGTGCGCCTTGCCGGTCAGCACGTCGACCACGCCCTTGAACGCGGCCTCCAGGCCGATGGGCAGCTGCACCGGCACGGCGTCCGAGGACAGCAGGCTGCGGATGCTCGCCAGGGCCTTGTCCGGATCGGCGCGCTCGCGCTCCATCTTGTTGATGAACACCAGGCGCGGCAGGCCCAGCTCGACGGTCCGGTCCCAGCAGCGCTCGGTGACCACGCCGACCCCGTCCGGGGCGCTGACCACGACCAGGGCGGCGTCCGCGGCGGACAGCGACAGGCGGGTGTCGTAGTGGAAGTTCCCGTCTCCCGGGGTGTCCAGCAGGTTGATCTTGCGCTTCTTCCACTCGATGGCGCCGACCGCGGTGGCGATGCTCATGCGGCGGTCGATCTCTTCGGGTTCGGTGTCGAAGGTGGAGGTCTTGGCGTCGACGGCCCCCAGCCGGGTGGTGGCCTTGGCGTCGAACAGGAAGGCCTCGGCCAGGGAGGTCTTGCCGTGGCCCTTGTGGCCCACCAGGGCCACGTTGCGGATGTCCTTCGCTTCGTACTTTTTCATCAGGTCCTCCACAAAAGGGACCCCAAGCTATTTCACGCCCCAGGGCTTGTCAAGCGGGCTTTCCGGACCGGCTCAGGCGCGGTTGCGCTCGTGCAGGATGCGCAGCCCCCGCAGGGTCAGCATGCCGTCCACTTCCTGGATGTGCTGCGAGGACGGGGCGATCAGCTTGGCCAGCCCGCCGGTGGCGACCACGCGAACCGCGCCGCCCAGCTCGGACTTCATGCGGGTGATGATCCCGTCCACCAGGCCGGCGTAGCCGTAGAACAGCCCGGCCTGCATGGAGGTGACCGTGGTGCGGCCGATCACCGCGGGCGGCCGGGCGAAGGGCACCCGCGGCAGCTTGGAGGCCTCGCGGAACAGCGCCTCCATGGAGATCTGGATGCCCGGGGCGATGGCCCCGCCCAGGTACTCGCCGGCCGCGCTGATCGCGTCGAAGGTGGTGGCCGTGCCGAAGTCCACCACGATCAGCGGTCCGGGGCCCTGGTCGAGCGCCGCCACCGCGTTGACGATGCGGTCGGCCCCCACCTCCTTGGGGTTGTCGTAGCGGATGGGCATGCCGGTCTTGATGCCCGGGCCCACCACCAGGCTCTCCACCCCGAAGGTCTCCCGGACCATGTGGACCAGCACCCACTCCACGGTGGGCACCACGCACGCCAGGATGCAGGCCTGGATGGCGCGCGGCTCGAGCCCCTCCTGGGCCAGCATCTGGGTCAGCAGCACCCGGTACTCGTCGGCCGTGCGGTGGGCGGAGGTGCCGATGCGCCAGTGCTGCTTGAGCTGCGCGTCGTCGTACACCCCGAACACCACGTTCGTGTTGCCCACGTCGATGACCAGCAGCATCGGTCCGCTCCTTCCCGGGGCCGGCCGGGCCCGCGCGGAGCATGATGTCCGGCCCTCCGGCCGAGGTCAACCCCCGCCCGGGCGCGCCCTCGCTCGAACGCGAACTTGCCCGGTCCGGCGGGCTCGGGCATCATCGTCGCAGAGGAGCCCTCGCATGGCGGAGTCGGTGCACCCGGCCCGGATCCTGGTGGTCGACGACGATCCCCAGGTGTGCAGCATGATGCGGCAGGTGCTCGCCCGCGAGGGCTTCGGGGTGCTGGTGGCCGCGGACGGCCCGAGCGCGCTGGAGGTGGTGGCCCGCGAGCGGCCCGATCTGGTGCTGCTCGATCTGGTCATGCCGGGCATGGACGGCATGGAGGTGCTGCGGACGCTCAAGACCCGCGAATCGTCCGACTTCCTGCCCATCATCTTGCTGACCGGCCAGGGCGACATGGACACCCGGCTGCGCGGCCTGAAGCTGGGAGCCGACGACTACCTGACCAAGCCGGCCAGCCCGCGCGAGCTGCTGGCGCGGGTGGACGCGCTGCTGCGCATCAAGCGCATGCAGGAGCAGATCAACTCCAGCCGCAAGCAGTTCGAGGACGCCGCCCTGGTGGACCCGGTCACCGGCCTGTACAACCAGCGCTACCTGGAGCACCGGGTGCGGGACGAGCACAAGCGGGCCGAGCGCTACAGCGAGCCGCTGTCCTGCATCCTGCTGCAGGCCGTCGATCTCGAGGTCCTGCGCGCCGAGCACGGCGCCGAGGCCGCCGACGCCTGCCTGCGGGAGCTGGCCCAGGTGGTGCGCCGCGGGGTGCGCGAGTTCGACGTGGTGGTGCGCCGCGACGAGCGCGCCTTCGCCGTGCTCCTGCCGCGCACCCACTTCGGCGCCGCCACCGCGGTGGTGGGCCGCCTGTGGCGCCAGGCGCGCGAGCACCCCTTCCAGGTGGCCGGCCGCCAGGTGGCCTTCCGCGTCCGCATGGGGGTCAGCTTCTACCCCGGCCGGGGCGTGAACGACGGGCCCTCGCTGCTGGCCCGGGCGCAGGAGGCCCTCGGCCTGGCGCTCGACCAGCCGGGCGAGTCCATCTGCCTGCTGCAGTACACGCCCTACTTCTTGAGCCCGGATTGATCCTCGTCCGGGTCGGGCGCGTCCGGCCCGGCGCGCAGGCGCTCGAGCCGCGCGCCGATCTCGCGCTCCGCGCCGTTCTCCGAGGGGGTGTAGTAGCGCCGCCCGGCCAGCTCTTCGGGCAGGTAGTCCTCGGGCACGTAGTGGCCCTCGAAGTCGTGGGGGTAGCGGTAGTCCCGGCCGTAGCCGAGCTCCTTCATCAGCGCGGTGGGGGCGTTCCGGAGCTTGGCGGGCACCGGCAGCGCGCCCAGCTCGCGCACGTCCTTGCGGGCCCGCACGTAGGCCAGGAGCGAGGCGTTCGACTTGGGCGCCGCGGCCAGGTAGCAGGCCGCCTGCGACAGGTTGAGCGCGCTCTCGGGCAGGCCCACCAGCTCGTGGGCGGCCAGGGCCGCCGCGGCCACCTGGATGGCCTGCGGGTCGGCGTTGCCCACGTCCTCGGAGGCGAAGATGAGCATGCGCCGCAGCACGAAGCGGGGATCCTCGCCGGCCTCCAGCATGCGGGTCATCCAGTACACGGCCGCGTCCGGATCCGAGCCGCGCAGGCTCTTGATGAAGGCTGACACGACGTTGTAGTGCTCCTCGCCGGCCTTGTCGTACAGCAGCGTGCGGTGCTGGGCCGCCTCCTCGACGGCCTCGCGGGTGATCAGCCCGCCCGCCGGGCCCGCCGCGGCCAGGTGATCGGCCACGGCCTCGAGCAGGTTGAGCGCCCGGCGGCCGTCACCCCGGGCCGCGGCCACCATGGCCGCCCGTGCGTCCTCGGCGAGCTGGAGCCCGCGCGCGCCCAGGCCGCGCTCGCGATCGGCCAGCGCCCGCTCGATGAGCGCGGCCAGCTCGGCCTCCCCGAGCGGCTCGAGGGCGAACACCCGCGCGCGCGACAGGAGCGCCGCGTTCACCTCGAACGAGGGGTTCTCGGTGGTGGCCCCGATGAGCACGAAGGTGCCGCGCTCGACGTGCGGCAGGAGCGCGTCCTGCTGGGCCTTGTTCAGGCGGTGGATCTCGTCGATGAACAGCACCGTCCGCCCGGCCTGCTGGTCGCGGCGCAGGCCGGCCGCCTGGGCGATCTCACGGATCTCGCGCACCCCGCCCAGCACGGCCGAGAAGGGCACGAACTCGGCCCCCGTGGTCGCGGCGATGACCGCGGCCAGGGCCGTCTTGCCGCAGCCGGGCGGGCCCCACAGGATCATGGAGTGCAGCCGGTCGGACTCGATCGCCCGCCGGAGCCCCTTGCCCTCGCCCAGCAGGTGCGCCTGGCCGACCACCTCGGCCAGGCCGCGCGGGCGCATGCGCTCCGCCAGCGGCGCGTGCCGCCGCTCGCGCTCCGCCTGGGCCTGGAACATGTCGGGTTGCTTCACCACCAAGCGCTCCGCAGCGGACTCTACCCCAGCTCCGGGAGGCGCGGAAGGGGCCGCTTCCCTGGCGCGCGTCCCCGGTGTACCATGGCCCGCCATGGGGCGCACCTTCGTCGTGGGCGACGTGCACGGGGACCTCGAGGCGCTCGAGCGGGTGCTGGCCGATCTGCCCGCGCCCGGGGCCGGAGACAGCCTGGTGTTCCTGGGGGACTACGTGGACCGCGGCCCGCAGGTGCGGGAGACGGTGACGTTCGTGCGCCGGCTGCAGGCTCGCACCCAGGCCCGGGTGGTGCTGCTGCGCGGCAACCACGAGGACTCCTGGCTGCGGGTGGCCCAGGGCGAGATGGGAGAGTTCGTGTTCCCGCGCCCCAACGGCTGCCTGGAGAGCCTGCGCTCCTACCGCGGGGAGCCCACGCCGGCCCGGGACGAGGAGCCGCGCACGGAGGAGTGGGCCCAGCTGCGCTGCGCGAGCTTCTTCCCCCGGGACGTGCTGGCCTGGATGGACACGCTGCCCTTCTTCCACGAGGACGAGCACGCCCTCTACGTGCACGGCGGCCTGCCGCGCGTCGGCGGCCGCTTCCCGCACCCGTCCGAGATCGATCCGCCGCGCACCCTGCTGTGGGTGCGTACCCGGGACTTCTTCCTCAACTACCGGGGCAAGTACGTGGTGTTCGGGCACACGCGCTGCGCCACCCTGCCGCAGGAGCTGTCGGCCTACACGCCCGACGATCCCACCGACGTGTTCGCGGGGCCCTGCGTGGCCGGCATCGACACCGGCGCCGGCAAGGGCGGCTTCCTGACCGTGCTCGAGCTCCCCAGCCGCCGGGTGTACGAGTCCCGCCGGACCGATCCGGCCAAGGCGCCGGCCCGAGCCGACGGCCGGTGACCCGCGCCGCCTCGGCCTTGCCGGCGCACCCGAGGCGTGCTAACCCTGCCGACCGGCTCTTCTCAGGAGTGCGCGTGCTCACCTACCTCGGCATCCGCGACCTGGCCATCGTCGACCGGCTCGAGCTCGAGCTCGAGCCGGGCTTCAACGTGGTCACCGGCGAGACCGGGGCCGGCAAGAGCATCCTGGTCAACGCGCTGCACCTGCTGCTGGGCGGGCGGGCCAGCGAGGAGCTCATCCGGGCCGGCTGCGAGAGCGCCGAGGTGGAGGGCGTGTTCGAGCTCCCGGAGGGGAGCCCGCTCGGCCCGCGCCTGGAGGAGCTCGGGCTGGCCGACGGCGCCCGTCTGGCCGTGCGCCGGGTGCTCTCCCGGGGCGGGCGCGGACGGGTGTTCGTCAACGACCGGGGCGTGGCGCTGGCCACGCTGACCGGGCTGGCCGGGGAGCTGGTGGACATCTCCGGCCAGCACGAGCACGTGCGCCTGACCGACGAGTCCACCCACCGCGCCATCCTGGACGCCTTCGGCGGGCTGGAGGGGCGGGTGGCCGAGGTAGCCGCGGCGGTCGGCGCGCTGCGCGCGCTCGAGGCGGAGCAGCGCGCCCTCGAGGAGGCCGAGCGCAAGCGGGCCGAGCGCGAGGAGTACCTGCGTTTCAGCCTGGGGCGCATCGACGAGGTCGGGCCCCGGCCGGGGGAGCTGGACGAGCTGGAGCGCGAGCGCTCGCGGCTGCGGCACGCCGAGAAGCTGCGCGCCGGGCTGGCCGAGGCGCACGCCTGGCTGCACGAGCAGGAGGGCTCCGCGCTCGAGCTGGCGGGCCGGGCGCAGAAGCAGCTCGCGAACCTGGCGCGTTTCGACCCCGGGCTGGAGGCGCTGCGCGCTCCGCTCGAGGCCGCCCAGGCGGGGCTGCAGGAGGTGGCGCGCGCCGTGGAGGCCGCCGCCGCGGGGCTGGAGGACGACCCCGCCCGGCTGGACGAGGTGGAGGGCCGGCTCGGGCGGCTGCGCTCGCTGCTGCGCACGCACGGGCCGGGCCTCGAGGAGCTGCTCCAGGCCCGCGCCCGGATGGCCGAGGAGCTGGCCGGGCTGGAGCGACTGGAGGGCCGCAAGGCGGCGCTGGCGCCCGAGCTCGAGCGCGCGCGGGGGGGCGCCCTGGAGCGCGCCGGGGCCCTGTCCGCCGCCCGCGCTCAGGCCGCGGGCCGGCTGGCCAGGCGCCTGGAGGAGGAGCTCGGCGCGCTGGCGATGCCCGGGGCCAGGGTGGCGGTGGAGGTGGTCGGCGGCGGGCCCGAGCGGCTGGAGGAGCACGGCCTGGACGAGGTGCGCTTCGTCTTCTCGGCCAACCCCGGCGAGCCGGTGCGGGCGCTCGCCCGGGTGGCCTCGGGCGGCGAGCTGTCCCGCGTGCTGCTGGCGCTCAAGGCCGTGCTGGCCGAGGTCGATCCGGTCAGCACCTACGTGTTCGACGAGGTGGACGCCGGGGTGGGCGGGGCGGTGGCCGAGGTGCTGGGCGACCGGCTGGCGGCGGTCTCGGCCTCCCACCAGGTGGTGTGCATCACCCACCTGCCCCAGATCGCGGTCCACGCCGGGACCCACTTCATCGTGCAGAAGCGCGTCCAGGCGGGCCGCACCCTGTCCGAGGTGCTGCGCCTGGCCGGCGACCCCGAGCGGATCGAGGAGCTGGCCCGCATGGCCGGCGGCCGCCAGGTGACCGAGTCCGCCCGCGGTCACGCCCGCGAGATGCTGACGCTGGCCCGCGCCCCCGCCCCGCGCGCCCGCCGGCGGCCCAAGGCGAAGGCATGAACCAGCCCGGCCGCCAGGAACGAAATTTTGCTTTCCCGGTGTGCGGCGTGCTATCGGTGGTCCATCATGCGTAGCCGTCCCGGCAAGCGGCGCTGCGGTTCTGTGCGCCCCCGCGTGGGGGGAATGGTGTCCTCCTGGGCGCGCTCCAACGTCGGCCGGCGCCGGGAGAAGAACGAAGACTCCTACCTGGCCGATCCCAGCCTGATGCTGTACCTGGTGGCCGACGGGATGGGCGGGCACGCGGGCGGCGAGACCGCCTCGCGCATGGCCGTGGACATCGTGCACCGCTCGGTGGCTGCCCGGCGGACGGACGTCGGCCTGTTCCCCGCGAGCGCGTCCCGCACCGAGCAGCCCGCCATCCTGGTCGCCCTGGGCGAGGCCATCCGGGAGGCCTCCCAGGCCATCTTCGAGGCCTCCTCCCTGAACCTCGAGCTGGCCGGCATGGGCACCACCGCCACCGTGGCGCTGTTCTTCGGGCCGCGCATCTACGTGGCCCACGTCGGGGACAGCCGGCTGTACCGCATGCGGGCTGGCCGGCTGGAGCAGCTGACCGAGGACCACTCCCTGGTGGCGGAGCAGGTGAAGGCCGGCTTCATCACCGCCGAGGAGGCCCAGTTCTCCCGCTTCCGCAACATCATCACCCGCTCGGTGGGCTTCGAGAGCAACGTGGCCGCGGACACCTTCTCCGTGGCCGTCCGGCCCGGAGACCTCTTCCTGCTGTGCTCGGACGGCCTGACGGGCATGGTCAGCGACGAGGAGATCGGCAACGCGCTTCGCCGCAAGGGGCCCGCCAAGGCGTGCGACGAGCTGGTGGAGATCGCCAACCGGCACGGCGGCGAGGACAACATCACCTTGATCGTGCTGCGTTTCAAGGGTCCCCCGGGCGGGGCGAGGGCGGCGCGGGGCTAGCCCGGGGCTAGCCCGGGGCTAGCCCGGGGGAATCCCTCGGGGCCGTTCAAAGTTTCTGTTGACAGCCCCTTCGGGGCTTTGCCATGATGAGCGGCGCTACGGAGAGTTAGGTCTCGCACGCGTTCTCCTGCAGGTGCTCATGAGCAAGCGCTTCACCGTGATGATCGTGCCGGATCGCACCTCGACGGTGCGGCGCTTCCGCGTGGCGAGCAGCTGGTTGTGGATGGTGGCCGGGTTCTTCTGCCTGCTCTTCACCGCCGTCGGCCTGGCGGCCTGGCACTACGCGCGGATCATCCACCAGGTCAGCGAAAACGACGAGTTGCGCCAGAAGAACGTCGAGCTGCGCAGCGAGCTCCTGGTGCTGCACGAGAAGGTTTCCTCCGTCCAGTCCATCCTGGACCGGGTCCAGCGTTTCGACACCAAGCTGCGCGCCATCACCCACCTCCAGGACCCCAAGCGGCACCTGGCCCTGGGCCCGGTCGACTCCGTCCGGACCGAGGGCGGCGAGGGGGTGGACCCGGGCGTGATCGACCCGCTCATCCTGTCCATCGGCGAGCAGCCGCACGTGGCCATCGGCCTCCTGGGGCAGCGGCTGGACAGCCTGGTGGCGGAGGCCGAGCGCCGCGAGGGCTCCATCCGCGAGCTGGAGACCTACCTGCGCGAGCAGAAGGCCCGCCTGTCGTCGACGCCCTCCGTGTGGCCCACGCGCGGCTGGATGACCTCGGGTTTCGGCATGCGCCAGGATCCCTACACTGGCAAGTCCACCATGCATCACGGCATCGACATTTCGAACCAGCTGGGCGTGCCCGTGGTGGCGCCGGCCTCGGGCGTGGTGACCTTCGCCGGCATCTCCGGCGGCTACGGCAAGGTGATCGTGGTGGATCACGGTTTCGGCATCCGCACCCGCTTCGCCCACCTGGAGGAGATGGAGGTGGCGGTCGGTGATCGGGTGGATCGCGGGGACAAGATCGGCGGCGTCGGCAACTCCGGCCGCTCCACCGGCCCCCACCTGCACTACGAGGTGGAGCTGAATGGGGTGACCGAGAACCCGATGAACTACATCCTCGAGGAGTAGCGGGCCCGCCCGGGCCGCCTCCCGAGGTGCTCTCGATCCTGGGATGGACGAACCGGCCGCTGGCCGGTTCTTTCGTATCTGGGGCTCAGCGGCTGGGTGGTGGCGATCGGCGGGCGGGCGGGGACGGAGTCACTTCACGTCCAGCGCGGCGATGCCGGGCAGGAACTTGCCCTCGAACATCTCCAGCGCCGCGCCGCCGCCGGTGCTCACGTGGGTGACCTTCTGGTCGAAGCCCATCTGGCGCACGGCCGCGGCCGAGTCGCCGCCGCCCACGATGGTCACCGCGCCCTGGCCGGTGATCTCGGCGAAGAGCTTGGCGATCGCCAGGGTGCCCTCGTCGAAGCCCTTCAGCTCGAACACGCCCATGGGGCCGTTCCAGAAGGCCGTCTTGGCGGCGCCGAGCTTCTTGGCGAAGAGCTCCCGGGTCCTGGGCCCGATGTCGACCCCCATCCAGCCGGCCTCGATCTTGTCCACCACCTTGGTCTTGGCCCCGGCCTCGACCTTCTGGGCGACCACGTGGTCGATGGGCAGGACCAGTGTCTTGCCCTTGGCCCTGGCCAGGTCGAGGATCTCCTGGGCCATCTTGAGCACCGGCTTCTCCACGCCCTTCTTGTCGACCACCACGGTCTCGACCTTCGAGGCGCCGACCTCCTGGCCGGCGGCCTTCATGAAGGTGTAGGCCATGGCGCCGCCCACCAGCACCTCGTCCACCAGGTTGAGCAGGTTCTTGATGACGAAGATCTTGTCGCTCACCTTGGCGCCGCCGAGCACCGCCACGAACGGCCGGGCCGGGGTCTTCAGCGCCTTGTGGATGACCTCCACCTCCTTCTTGACCAGGGCGCCGGCCACGCCGCCCTTGAGCGCGCGGGGCACGCCGGTCATGGAGGCCGCGTCGCGGTGCGAGGTGCCGAAGGCGTCGTTCACGTACAGGTCCGCCAGCGCCGCCAGCTTGGCCGCGAAGGCCTCCTCGTTGGCCGCCTCACCCTTGTGGAAGCGCAGGTTCTCGAGCAGCGCCACCTGGCCGTTCTCGAGCGCGGCCACCGCCTTCTCGGCCTCGGGGCCCACGCAGTCGGGCACGAACTGGACCGGCTTCCCGAGCAGCTCGGCCAGGCGCGCGGCCACCGGCTTCAGCGAGAACTCCTGCTCGTAGCCCTTCTCGGCCGGCCGGCCGAGGTGGGAGGCCAGCACCACCCGGGCCCCGGCCTTCATGGCGGCCTGGATGGTGGGCAGGGCCGAGGAAATGCGGAAGTCGTCGGTGATCTTGCCCTTCTCCATGGGCACGTTGAAGTCCACCCGCACGAACACCCGCTTGCCCTTCAGCTTGAGGTCGCCGAGACCCTTGAGCTCGAGCCGGTCACCCTTGTCCAGGCCGAGCTTGCCCATGTGGAGCGCGAGATCCACCACGCGGCAGGAGTAGCCCCACTCGTTGTCGTACCAGGAGACCACCTTGAAGAAGCGCTTCTCACCCTTGAGGTTGTTCTGCAGGGTCGCCTTGGAGTCGTAGATCGACGAGCGGTTGTCGTGGATGAAGTCGGTGGACACCAGCTCCTCGGTGGTCACCCCCAGGATGCCCTGCAGGTAGGTCTGCGAGGCGTTCTTGAGCAGCTTGTCGATCTCCTCGATGGACGAGTCGCGCGCCGCGCGGAAGGTCAGATCCACCACCGACACGTCCGCGGTGGGCACGCGGAACGACATGCCGGTCAGCTTGCCCTTGACGGCCGGGATGACCTCGCCGGCCGCCTTGGCCGCGCCGGTCGAGGAGGGGATGATGTTGATGGCCGCCGCCCGGCCCCCGCGCCAGTCCTTCTTGGACGGGCCGTCCACCGTCTTCTGCGTGGCGGTGTAGGAGTGGATGGTGGTCATCAGCCCGGTCTCGATGCCGATGCCCTCCTTCATCAACACGTGCACCACCGGGGCCAGGCAGTTGGTGGTGCAGGAGGCGTTGGACACGATGTGGTGCTTGGCCGGGTGGTACTCCTCGTGGTTGACGCCCATGACGAAGAGCTTCACGTCCACGCCCTTGCCGGGCGCGGTGATGAGCACCTTCTTGGCCCCGGCGGCCAGGTGGCCGCGGGCGAGATCCGCCTCGGTGAACAGGCCCGTGGACTCGATCACCAGCTCGACGCCCAGCTCCCGCCAGGGCAGCAGCGACAGGTCCTTGGCCGCGGGCAGGCAGCGGATCTTGCAGCCGCCGACCACGACCACGTCGTTCTCCTTCAGCTCGGGCCGGCTCTTCTCGGTCCGGATCTCGCCCTTGAAGGGGCCGTGCACCGAGTCGTAGCGGAGCTGGTAGGCGAAGTAGTCGGCGTCGGTGGTCACGTCCACCACCGCGACCACGTTGATCTGCTTGCCCAGGACGCCCTTCTCCTGCATGGCCCCCACGACCTGCCTGCCGATGCGGCCGAACCCGTTGATGGCGACGTTCATCATCTCCAGCTCCTTGAAAAGAGTGGTTCTTGGCGGCCCCATCTGAGCGCAACCCGGGGCGCTTGGCAAGCCCCAGATCTCCCGGAACCTCGGCCGGGCCTAGCGCGGCTGGAAAAGGGAATTACGTTGTGCCACCTGGGGCAGGGTGCTAGACTGCGCCACCGATCGGAAGGAGGTCGGACCGGCCGTGGGCCTCGCGGAGTACGTTGGCAAGCTCATCTTCGGCAGCAAGAACGAGCGCGAGCTCAAGAAGATCCGGCCGATCGTCAGCCGGGTGAACGAGCTCGAGCCTCGCATGCGCCTGCTCTCGGACGCCGCGCTCAAGGGCAAGACGGCCGAATTCCGCACCCGCCTGGACAACGCCCTGAAGGAGCGCCTGGGCGGCCGCGGGGACGTCGAGCTGCGGGCGCGCAACCTGGCCGAGTACCACGTGCTCAACGAGCTCCTGCCCGAGGCCTTCGCGGTGGTGCGCGAGGCCTCGGTGCGCACCCTCGGCCTCAGGCACTTCGACGTGCAGCTCATCGGCGGCGTCGTGCTCCACCAGGGCAAGATCGCCGAGATGAAGACCGGCGAGGGCAAGACCCTGGTGGCCTCCCTGGCGGCCTACCTGAACGCGCTGGCCGGCCGGGGCGTGCACATCATCACGGTGAACGACTACCTGGCCACCCGCGACACCGAGTGGATGGGGCAGATCTACCGCTGGCTGGGGATGAGCGTGGGCACCATCGTGCACGGGCTGACCGACGCCGAGCGCCAGGCCAACTACGGTGCGGACATCACCTACGGCTACAACTCCGAGTACGGCTTCGACTACCTGCGGGACAACATGAAGTTCCGCCTGGAGGACTACTCCCAGCGCGAGCTGCACTTCGCCATCGTGGACGAGGTGGACTCCATCCTGGTGGACGAGGCCCGCACGCCGTTGATCATCTCGGGCCCGGCCGAGGAGGCCACCGACAAGTACTACAACATCAACGCCATCATCCCCAAGCTGCGCCGCGACCAGGACTACACCGTGGACGAGAAGAGCCGCAGCGCGGTGCTGACCGAGGACGGCGTGGCCCGGGTGGAGAAGCTGCTCGCGGTCGAGAACCTCTACCACCCGACCAACATCGAGACCCTGCACCACGTGAACCAGGCCCTGAAGGCCCACACGCTGTTCAAGCGCGAGGTGGACTACATCGTCGACGACGGCGGCAAGGTCAAGATCGTCGACGAGTTCACCGGGCGCGTGCTGGACGGGCGGCGCTGGTCGGACGGCCTGCACCAGGCGGTCGAGGCCAAGGAAGGCGTGCCGATCGAGAACGAGAACCAGACGCTGGCCACCATCACCTACCAGAACTACTTCCGCATGTACCACCGCCTGTCCGGCATGACCGGCACGGCCGAGACGGAGCGGGAGGAGTTCCAGAAGATCTACGCCCTCGAGGTGATGGTCATCCCCACCAACCGGCCGGTGGCCCGCATCGACCACCTCGACCAGATCTACCGCAGCGAGGAAGAGAAGTTCGCCGCGGTGATCGAGGAGATCCGCGAGCTCAACCAGCGCGGCCAGCCCGTGCTGGTGGGCACCATCTCCATCGAGAAGTCGGAGGAGATCGCCCGCCGCCTGCGCAAGGAGGGCATCAAGCACAACGTGCTGAACGCCAAGCACCACGCGCGCGAGGCCGAGATCGTGGCCCAGGCCGGGCGCTTCGGCGCGGTGACCATCTCGACCAACATGGCCGGCCGCGGCACCGACATCGTGCTGGGCGGCAACCCCGAGTTCCTGGCCAAGCTGCACGCCGACCCGGCCGTGGACCGCGACCGCTACCTGGAGGCCTTCAAGCGCTTCCAGGAGACCTGCGCGGTCGAGCGCGAGCAGGTCGTGGGCCAGGGGGGCCTGCACATCCTGGGCACCGAGCGGCACGAGTCGCGGCGCATCGACAACCAGCTGCGCGGCCGCTGCGCTCGCCAGGGTGATCCCGGCTCCTCCCGCTTCTACCTGTGCCTGGAAGACGACCTGATGCGCATCTTCGGCGGGGATCGGCTGAAGGGCCTGATGGCCAGCCTGGGCATGGAGGAGGGCGTGCCCATCGAGCACCGCTGGGTGTCGAAGAGCATCGGCAGCGCCCAGAAGCGGGTCGAGGGGCAGAACTTCGAGATCCGCAAGAACCTGCTCGAGTACGACGACGTGATGAACCTGCAGCGCAAGTCCATCTACGAGCTCCGCCGGCGCGTGCTGGGCGGCGAGGACATGCGCGAGCAGGTGCTGGAGCTGATCGAGGACGTGGTCATCACCGAGCTGGACCAGACCTGCTCTGCGGAGGTGAACGCGGCCGACTGGGACCTCCGCGGGCTGGAGGATCGCATCTTCGGCACCTTCGGGCTGAAGGTCAGCCTGGCGGGGGTGCCGGCCAGCCGCGAGCAGCTCGGCGAGGCGCTGTGGGGCGCGGTGGAGAAGGCCTACCTCGACAAGGAGGCCCAGCTCGGGCCCGAGACCATGCGCCGGGTGGAGCAGTACTTCTACCTGCAGGAGATCGACCAGCAGTGGAAGGACCACCTGCTGGCCATGGACCACCTGCGCTCCGGGGTGAGCCTGCGCGGCTACGCCCAGAAGGACCCCAAGCAGGAGTACAAGCGCGAGGGCTATGACCTGTTCATCGGCATGACCCAGCGCATCAAGACCGAGGTGGCCCGGAAACTCACCCAGGTGCAGCTCGCCTCCCAGGACGACGGCGACCAGCTCATGCGCGCCCGCATGGCCCGCCGCCGCTCGATGAGCTACGGCACCGGTCCCGGCGCGGCCGCGGCGGCCGACGGGGCCGGGGGCAAGGTGCAGACCATCCGCCGCTCCGGGCGCAAGGTCGGCCGCAACGACCCGTGCCCCTGCGGCTCGGGCAAGAAGTACAAGCACTGCTGCCTCGCCAAGGACGCCCAGGCCGGACCCTGACCCTGCCTCGACCGAACCCCAAGAAACTTCTCGATGCCTACGGAACCCACGAACGGCATCCACCGTAGGCGGAGTGGTCCTCCGCCGGCGAGGGCGCCTTGGCAGTTTGCCCTCAGGCGCCCTCGACGGAGGAGGACCCCGAAGCGAGGGCAGTGCGTGGGCAGACCGGACGTAGATTCTCTGGTGGCGTTGCGGTTTCCAAGTTTTCCTTGCCAAATCAGGGACCCTGTGTTAGCAATCCCGCTCCGTGGTGCCCCCGGGCGCCCAGGAGTTGAGCGATTCCGGGGAGTTGAATTACGCACACCGGCCGGACCCGCCCCGGGTGCTCCGCGCGCCGCGCGGGGTTGGGCGGGACGATCCCCGGCCGGTGGAGGCACAACCCGAAGGAGACGGTCATGGGCGTGATCTCGATGAAGGCGATGCTGGAAGCGGGCGTGCACTTCGGCCACCAGACGAGCCGCTGGAACCCGAAGATGAAGCCGTTCATCTTCGGCGCGCGCAACGGCATCCACGTGATCGACCTGCAGAAGACCTCCCGGCTGTTCGACGAGGCCTTCGAGGCCATCCGGGACACCGTGGCGCACGGCGAGCGGGTGCTGTTCGTGGGCACCAAGAAGCAGGCGCAGAACGTGGTGGCCGAGGAGGCCAAGCGCAGCAACATGTTCTGGGTCAACAACCGCTGGCTGGGCGGCACGCTCACCAACTTCCGCACCGTGCGCCAGAGCATCGAGCGGCTCAAGACCCTGGAGAAGATGGAGCAGGACGGCTCCATGGAGAAGCTGACCAAGAAGGAAGTGCTCCGGCTGCGGCGCGAGGCGGCCAAGCTCGAGCGCAACCTGCCCGGCCTGAAGGAGATGCAGAAGCTGCCCGGCATCATCTTCGTGGTCGACCCCAAGAAGGAGCACATCGCGGTGTGCGAGGCCCGCCGGCTGAAGATCCCCGTGGTGGGCCTGACCGACACCAACTGCGATCCGGACGACGTGGACTACGTCATCCCGGGCAACGACGACGCCATCCGTTCCATCAAGCTGTTCACCACCCGCGTGGCGGACGCCTGCGTCGAGGGCGAGCAGGTGCTGCAGGAGAACCTGACCTCCCGCCCCCAGACCAAGGCCCCCGAGAAGACCGAGCGGCCGCGTGAGCGGGTGCAGGCCGAGCAGCGCCCGGGCGGCCCGAAGGTCGAGGTGGTGGGCAAGCGCCGTGAGGGCGAGGCCGAGGGCGGCGCCCCCGAGGGCGGCGCGGACCAGGGCAGCGCCTGACGGGCGCGGGACGGCCCAGGGCGACACAACAGAGAGGGTGAGCACATGGCGATCACGGCACAGCTGGTGAACGAGCTCCGCCAGAAGACCGGCGTGGGCATGATGGACTGCAAGCGGGCCCTGACCGAGACCGGCGGCGACCTGGACAAGGCCGTCACCTGGCTGCGGGAGAAGGGCATCGCCTCGGCCGGCAAGCGCGCGGCCAAGGTCGCGACCGAGGGCCGGGTGGAGGTGGCCACCCTCGACCACGGGCGCGTGGGCCTGATGGTGGACGTGAACTGCGAGACGGACTTCGTGGCCCGCTCCCCCGACTTCCTGGCCTTCTGCAAGCTGGCGGCCGACAAGGTGGCCCAGGCGCCCAAGCTCGACGGCCTGGCGGACCAGCTCGAGGAGGCCCGCAAGGCCGTGGTGGCCAAGGTCGGCGAGAACGTGGTGCTGCGGCGCTTCGAACGCTTCAGCCTGCCGGCCGGCGTGGCCGGGCGGGTCGAGATCTACCTGCACCTGGGCGGCAAGATCGGCGCCATGGTCGAGCTGCACGCCGAGTCCGCCGCCGTGGGCGAGAACCCCGCCTTCGTGGAGCTGTGCCACGACGTGGCCATGCAGGTGGCCGCCTCCGCCCCCACCTACCTCGATCGCAGCCAGGTGCCCGAGGACATGATCAAGGCCGAGAAGGACATCTACCTCAAGCAGGGCCTCGAGGAAGGCAAGCCCCAGGCCGTGGTGGAGAAGATGGTCATCGGGCGCGTCAACAAGTGGTTCAAGGACGTCTGCCTGGTCGATCAGCTCTTCATCAAGGAGCAGAAGCAGTCGATCAGCGACGTGATCAAGGACGTCAGCGCCAAGGCCGGTGGCGCGATCAGCGTCAAGCGCTTCGCGCGCTTCCAGCTCGGCGAGGGCATCGAGAAGAAGAAGACCGACCTGGCGGCCGAGGTCGCGGCCCAGATCGCGGCGACCGGGCAGAAGTAAGGGCCGCCGCCGGAGCCGAGCGTGGGAGCCAAGTTCAAGCGGGTGCTGCTCAAGCTGTCGGGCGAGGCGCTGCGGGGCGAGCCGCCGTCCACGGAGGCCACCCTGCAGCCGGCCGTCCTGCAGTCCATCGCCGCCGAGCTCAAGGAGATCCACGAGCTGGGTGTGGAGCTGGCGGTGGTGGTGGGCGGCGGCAACATGGTCCGCGGGCTCCGCGCGGCCGAGGCCGGCATCGATCGCACCACCGGCGACTACATGGGCATGCTGGCGACGCTCATCAACTGCCTGGCCCTGCAGGAGGTGCTCGAGCGCACCGGGCTGGTCACGCGGGTCATGTCCGCCCTGGGGGCGCAGGAGGTGGCCGAGCCCTACATCCGCCGGCGCGGCATCCGCCACCTGGAGAAGGGCCGCGTGGTGCTGCTGGCGGCCGGGACCGGCAACCCCTACTTCACCACCGACACGGCGGCGGCGCTCCGGGCCATCGAGCTCAAGTGCCAGGTGGTGATGAAGGCCACCCGTGTGGACGGGGTGTACGACGCCGATCCGCTCAAGGATCCCAACGCCCGTCTGTTCAAGCGCCTGACGTACGTGGACGTGCTGAAACGGGATCTCAAGGTCATGGACACCACCGCGGTGTCCCTGTGCATGGACAACCAAATCCCGCTGCTGGTGTTCAAGCTCATGCAGGCGGGCAACATGCGCCGGGCCGTGATGGGGGAGGACGTAGGAACCCTGGTCGGCAACCTGCCGGCCGGCTGAGGCCCGCCCGCGCTCGGGGAGGTGACCCGTGGTCGAAGACGTGGTCCAGGATCTGAAGGAAAACACCGGCAAGGCCCTCGACTCGCTGAAGAAGGATCTCTCCCGGGTGCGCACCGGCCGGGCCAACATGGCCGTGCTGGAGCCCGTGCGGGTGGACTACTACGGCACCAAGGCGCCGCTCAACCAGGTGGCCGCCATCAGCGTGCCGGACGCCCGGCTGATCGTCATCAAGCCCTGGGAGAAGTCGATGGTGCAGGCCATCGAGAAGGCCATCCACGTGGCCGAGATCGGGCTCACCCCGCAGAGCGACGGCGAGGTGGTGCGGCTGCCCATCCCGCCGCTGACCGAGGAGCGGCGCAAGGACCTGGTCAAGCAGGTGCGCAAGATGGCCGAGGAGGCCCGCGTGCGCGACCGCAACCACCGCCGCGACGCCAACGAGATGCTCAAGGACCTCGAGAAGGACGGGGACATCTCCGAGGACGACCGCAAGAAGGGCCTCGAGCGCGTGCAGAAGGAGACCGACGAGGCCATCAAGGCCATCGACGCGGTGGTGGCCGCCAAAGAGAAAGAGATCATGGAGGTCTGAGCACCTCCGCTCCCTCCTCGCTCCCATGACCTGGACCCGCCTCGATCGCCTGACCGGCTTCGCGCCGGGTCTCCTGGCGGCCGGCGCCGCGCCGGCCGCCGGGGAGGGTTGAGCCGATGGCCCGCCGCAGCCGCCCGCGCGTGGATCTCGCCCGCCTGCCCGCCCACGTCGGGGTGATCATGGACGGCAACGGCCGCTGGGCCAAGGCGCGCGGCCGCGAGCGCACCTACGGCCACCGGGTCGGGGCCAGGGCCGTGCGCCGGGTGGTGCGCGCCTGCCGGCGGATGGGCGTCCAGACCCTGACGCTGTTCGCCTTCTCGGCCCAGAACTGGGGCCGGCCCGAGGATGAGGTGCGTCTGCTGATGGAGCTCCTGTACGAGTTCATCGTCCAGGAGTGGCGCGAGATCATGGACCGCGACATCCGCGTGGTGCACCTGGGCGAGCTCAGGCGGGTGCCGGCCGAGGTGCGCGACAAGCTGCGCGCGCTGGTGCAGGCCTCGCGCCACAACCGCTCGATGACGCTCGCGCTGGCGCTGTCCTACGGCGGCCGGGAGGAGATCGTGCGGGCCGCGCGGCGCCTGGCCGGGCGCGCCGCCCTGGGCCGGCTGCGGGCCCAGGCCGTGGACGAGGCGTGCGTGGGCGCCGCCATGTACACCCGCGGCCTGCCCGACCTGGACCTGCTCATCCGCACCGGCGGCGAGCGGCGCATCTCGAACTTCCTGCTGTGGCAGAGCGCCTACGCGGAGCTCTTCTTCACCGACGTGCTGTGGCCCGACTTCAAGGTGGCCGATCTGCGCGCGGCCATCGCCGACTTCCAGGAGCGGCGCCGCCGCTTCGGCCTGACCGACGAGCAGCTGGACGCGCGGCGCGCGGGGAGGGCCTGGTCATGAGCCAAGCGGCGCCCGAGAAGCGGGGTCTGAGCAACCTCACGCAGCGCGTGCTGACCGCCCTGGTGGTGGCCCCGGCGGTGATCGCGCTGCTGTGGTTGGGCGGCTGGTGGTGGACGGGCTTCGTGCTGCTGGCCTCCCTGCTGGCCATGCACGAGTGGCTGGGCATGAGCACCAGCGCGCGCGCCGACGGCGGCCCCCCGGACCGGCTGCACCCCGTGCCCCGCGTCGCGGCCACCCTGCTCGGGGTGGGGCTGTGCTTCGCCTCCACCCAGGCCTGGTTCGGCGCCCACGCCGCCCTGCTGCTCACGGGCGGCATGCTGCTGGTGCTCGTCTGCCACCTGCTCTTCCCCGGGCCGATGCCCGGCTCCTTCGCGCGCGTGGCGCTGGCCCTGGTGGGCGTGCTGTATTGCGGGCTGCTCCCGGCCAGCCTGCTGCAGCTCCGCGCGCTGGCGCACGGCTTCGAGCTGGTGCTGCTGTGCATGCTGCTGGCCTTCCTGTCGGACACCTTCGCCTACTTCTCCGGGCGCTTCCTGGGGCGCCACAAGCTCTACCCCGCGGTCAGCCCCGGCAAGACCTGGGAGGGCGCCATGGGCGGCCTGCTGGGCGCGCTGGCCACCAGCCTGGTGGCCAGCCTGACCTTCCTGCCCGCGCTGCCCTGGCAGCACGCGCTGGCGCTGGCGCTGCCGGCCGGGGTGCTGGCCCAGCTGGGCGACCTGGTCGAGTCCATGCTCAAGCGCAGCGTGGGGGTCAAGGACTCCGGGCGCCTGTTCCCCGGCCACGGCGGCATGCTCGACCGCATCGACGCGTTGCTGTTCGCCGCGCCGGCCATGCTGGCCTACCTGGTGCTGGTGCTCGGCTGGGGGGCCGCGTGAGCCCGCCGGTGGGCGTGGCCGTGCTTGGCTCGACCGGCTCGATCGGCCGGCAGGCCCTGGACGTGGTGCGCGCCTACCCCGAGCGCTTCCGCGCCGTGGCCCTGGTGGCCGGCGCGGGTGATGGGCGCCTGCTGGAGCAGGTCCGCGAGCACCGCCCGGCGGTCTTCGGCCTGGCCGATCCCGGGGCCAGCGCGTGCCTGCGGGCGCGGCTCGGGCCCGAGGAGCTGCCCGGGCTGCTGCCGCCCGGCGAGGACTGCGCGTCGATCGCGGCCGCCCTGCCCGAGGTGGAGCTGGTCGTGGCCGCGGTGGTGGGACGGGCCGGCCTGCCCGGGGTGCTGGCCGCGGCGCGGGCCGGCAAGCGCCTGGCGCTGGCCAACAAGGAAGCGCTGGTGATGAGCGGCGAGCTGGTGATGGGCGAGGCCCGCCGCACGGGCGCCCTGGTGGTCCCGGTCGACAGCGAGCACGCCGCGCTCGCCCAGCTGCTCGAGGGGCTGCCCCGGGAGCAGCTCCACAAGCTCACCCTGACCGCCTCGGGCGGTCCCTTCCTGCGGCTGACGCCCGCGGAGCTCGCGCGCGTTGCGGCCGAGGACGCGCTGGCCCACCCCACCTGGAGCATGGGCGCCAAGATCTCGGTCGACAGCGCCAGCATGATGAACAAGGGCTTCGAGGTGCTGGAGGCCCACTGGCTGTTCGAGCTGCCGCTCGAGCGCATCGAGGTGCTGGTGCACCCGGAGAGCCTGGTGCACGGGCTCCTGCAGCTCAAGGACGGCGCCTGGCTGGCCCACCTGTGCCAGCCCGACATGCGCCAGCCCATCGCCTGGGCCATGGCCCGGCCCGCGCGCCTGGCGCTCGGGGAGCGGCTGCCGGGCTTCGCGCCCCTCGACCTGGCCGCGGCCGGGCGGCTCACCTTCGAGCCGCTCGACGACCGCCGCTTCCCGGCCGTGGGGCTGTGCCGCGCGGCCCAGGCCTCCGGGGGCGGCGCGCCCGCGGCCCTGTCGGTGGCCGACGAGGTGGCGGTGCAGGCCTTCCTGGCCGGGCGCATCCCCTTCCCGCGCATCGCCGAGGTGCTGGCCGAGGTGCTGCTCCGCTTCCAGACCCGGCCGCTCGGCTCGCTGGAGGACGTCCTGGCCGCGGGGGAGGAGGGCGCCCGCCTGGCGCGCGAGGCCCTCGCGGGGAGCCCGGCGTGAACCGCGCGCTGACCGGGTTGTTCCTGGCCCTGGGGCTCGGCCTGCTGGTCGCGGCCGTGGCGACCCGGCTGGGCGAGGATCCGGGCGCCGAGGCGCCGTCCGGGCTCGCGCTGCTCGAGCCGGAGCCGGCCGAAGGCGCTCTGCCGGCGCTCCGCCTGGCGCGGGCCGGCGGCGGAGAGCTGGCCCTGGAGGAGCTGCGCGGCCGCTGGCTGCTGCTCAACTTCTGGGCCACCTGGTGCGAGCCCTGCCTGCAGGAGCTGCCCCACCTGGCGGTGCTGGCCGGCGCCCTCGCGGACCTGCCGGTCCGCCTGGTGCTCGTCAGCGTGGACGAGCGCTGGGAGGAGGTGAGCGGGCTGGCGGCCGAGCTCGAGCGGGCCGCGGGCATGGATCCGCAGGGCGGGCGCGCGATGCAGGTGGCCGCCGGGTTGCTCCAGGGCAAGCTCCCGGCCGTCCTGCTGCTGCACGATCCCGAGGAGCGCGCCTCGCACGCGCTCGGCACCTTCAAGTACCCCGAGACCTGGCTGGTGGATCCCCAGGGCCGGCTGCGCCTGCGCTTCGTGGGCGCCAAGGCCTGGGGCGCGCAGGAGGCGATCGCCTACCTGCGCGCCGAGCTCGGCGGGCCGCGCTGACGGCCCGCCCCGGTTTCTTGCTACAATCGGGTCGACGCTCCGACCGCAGGGAGGTGTCCGATGCGGCGCGGTCTGCCCTGGCTGCTCGGGTCGCTGCTGGCCCCGGCCGTCGTCCTGGGCGCGGAGGTGCAGGTGTTCGACGATCCGCTGGACCTGTCCACCGCGGGGGTCCAGGAGGGCGGCACCTTCCTGCCCGAGGGCGGCTGGCAGGCCGAGGCCGGCGGGGTGCGCATCACCTACGACCTGGGTGACGCCTACGCCGAGGGGCGCTTCGAGGTGGACGTGCGCAACTTCCTGCCGTGCGTCCAGCCCAACAACGACAAGTGCCACATCCTGAGCATGTGGCAGACGGAGAACCAGTACCGCGACGCCTCCTACAACGCCGGCGAGGCGCACTGGATCTTCCGCACCGGCATCGGCTACTTCGGGCCGCCCTGCCACTACAAGCTGCTCAGCCACGGCGAGGAGGTGGCCGGCGGCTACGAGGCCCGCATCGACCAGGACTTCCCCTGGGACGCGGGCGCGACCTACCACTACACGGTGACCTGGACCCGGGACGGCCGCATCACGCTGCGCAAGCGCCACCCCGGCGGCGAGGACACGCTCTACGACACCACCCACCCGGCGCCGCTGCGGTTGCGCTACCTGCTGCTCGGGCGCGACCGGGAGGGGAAGCCCAACTACGGCGAGCAGCCGGGCGCGGTCTACTCGAACCTCCAGCTATGGGTGGAGGACACCTCGGGCTCGGGCAGCCAGCCGGACGGCGGCGTCGAGGACGGCGGCCAGGACGGGGGCGGCGGGGACTCGGACGTCCAGGTGCTGCGGCTGGAGCCGCTGGACGACACCTTCGCCCACCCGCTGGAGCCAGCCCTGCCCCACGGGGACCTGGACAACCTCCAGGTGGGCGGGGACGGCTCCGGCGGCGAGGGGCGCACCCTCTACCTCAAGTTCGACCTGGGCGGGCTGGCCGGCCGGGTGCGGGCCGCCCGCATCCACGCGCGCGCTTCGAACGCGGGCGGGGGCGGTGGAGCTCACGCGGTGGCGGCCAACGACTGGCTGGAGGAGACCCTGACCTGGGAGAACCGGCCCGGCCCGGAGGCCGCCGCGCTCGAGCAGCTCGGCCGGGTGGAGATCGACGGCTGGTACTCCTGGGACGTGACCGCAGGCCTGACGCCTGGCGGGCTGCGCTCGTTCGCCATCACCTCGCTCGACGGGGACGGCTCCGCCTTCGGCAGCAAGGAGCACGCCGACACCGCCTGGCGGCCCTACCTGGAGGTGGTGCTCGAGCCGGGCTCGGTGGAGGACGGCGGGCAGGACGCCGGTGAGGATGCCGGTGAGGACGCTGGTGAGGATGCCGGTGAGGACGCTGGTGAGGATGCCGGTGAGGATGCAGCCGCGGATGCTGGCGAGGATGCCGGGGAAGATGCCGGGGAAGATGCCGGAAACGATCCAGGCGGAGATGCAGGCGGAGACGCCGGGGCCGATCAGGACGACATCGGCGGGGGCTGCGACTGCGGCGCGGGCGCCCCGGGCGCGGGCGGTCTGCTCGCGCTCCTGGCGTTCGGCCTGGCCGTCCGCCGGAGCGGGAGGGCGCCGTGAAGGTCGAGCTCTCGCTCGTGGAGGGGATGAAGTTCGCCGGGCGGACCGAGTCCGGGCACCAGATCACGCTGGACGCCTCGCGCGAGCACGGCGGGGAGGACGCGGGCGCCCGGCCCACGGAGCTGCTGCTGCTGGCGCTGGCCGGCTGCACCGCCATGGACGTGATCTCCATCCTGCGGAAGAAGAAGCAGGCGGTGAGCTCCTTCGCCGTCGAGGTGGACGGCACCCGGGCCGAGGAGCACCCGAAGCGCTTCACCCGCATCGAGCTCACCTTCGTGGTGCGCGGGCGGGGCCTCGATCCGGCCGCGGTCGCGCGGGCCGTGTCCCTGTCCTACGACAGGTACTGCTCGGTGCGGGCCACCCTGCAGGGCAACCCGGAGATCGTCACCTCCCAGCGCGTCGAGGAGATCGGGTAGAACCCGCGGCGCGGTTGACAGGCCGCGGACCGTCGTGTACGCATGGCAGCCTGGATCGTTGCCCCTAACCAGGAGGACCGAGCGCCATGTCCAAGGAGCTCAGGGAGCGCATCGCGGGCCTGCAGGCCAGGCTCGAAGCGCTCAGGGGGCCTCTTTGAGGTCCGCCAGAAGTCGTTGCGCGTCGAGGAGCTAGACCGGGAGATGGAGAACCCGGCCTTCTGGGAGAAGCCGCAGCGGGCGGCCGAGCTGCAGAAGGAGCGGGCGGGGATGCTGGAGGTCGTGCAGCGCTTCCAGGCGGCCGAGAAGCGCCTGCGGGAGGCAGACGAGCTGCTGGAGCTCTCCGCCGCCGAGGGCGACGCCTCCGTGCTGGAGGGCATCGGCGCGGATCTCGACGGGGCCGCGAAGGACCTGCGCTCCATGGAGCTCGGGCGCATGCTGAACGGGCCGACCGACAGCCACAACGCCTTCCTGAGCATCAACGCCGGGGCCGGCGGGACCGAGTCGTGCGACTGGGCCGAGATGCTGCTGCGCATGTACCTGCGCTTCTGCGAGCGGCGGGGCTGGTCGACCAGCGTGACGGACTACCTGGCGGGCGAGGGCGCGGGGCTGAAGTCCGCCACCGTGTCCATCGAGGGCCCGATGGCCTTCGGCTACCTGCGGGCCGAGGTGGGCGTGCACCGCCTGGTGCGCATCTCGCCCTTCGACGCCAACAAGCGTCGCCAGACGTCGTTCGCCAGCGTGTTCGTTTACCCCGAGGTGGACGACAGCATCGAGATCGTGGTGCGCGACGAGGACCTGCGTGTGGACACCTACCGCTCCTCGGGCGCCGGCGGCCAGAAGGTCAACAAGACCGACTCGGCCGTGCGCCTGACCCACTACCCCTCGGGCATCGTGGTGGCCTGCCAGAACGAGCGCAGCCAGCACAGCAACAAGGCCACCGCCATGAAGATCCTGCGCGCCCGGCTGTACGAGCGGGAGATGCAGAAGCGTCGCGAGGCCCAGGACGCCATCAACGCCCAGAAGATGGACATCTCCTTCGGCTCCCAGATCCGCTCCTACGTCCTGCACCCCTACAAGATGGTCAAGGACCACCGCACCGAGGTGGAGTCTCCCCAGCCCGAGAAGATCCTGGACGGGGACCTCGACGACTTCATCGAGGCCTACCTCCTCCAGGCCACCGCCTCGGCGTAGGGCGCGCCCTGGAATGCCCGGCGGGTGAGGGCGGTTGCAGCCCGGAACTCCCGGTTCCGTCGACGGGTTTTTGCTTGACCGGGCGGGCCCGATGGGCTATCGTGCGTTGTCTTCGTGTCGAAAAAGTCTTTGAACTTCGAAGGGTTACGTTTTCCCGAGGTCGTGTTCTCCCCATGGACGAGCAATCCAGGCAGCGCAGGCTCAAGCTCGACGCGCTCCGCGAGCGCAACCTTCCGCTCTACCCCAACGACTTCCGGCCCGAGCACCACACCGCGGACGTGCAGGCGGCGCACGGCGAGGCCCCGGCCGAGGCCCTGGCGGAGTCGACCGCCCGGTACAGCCTGGCCGGCCGGGTGATGGCGCTGCGGTCCTTCGGCAAGGCCGCCTTCCTGAAACTCCGCGATCGAACCGGGGATCTGCAGATCTTCGCCAGCCGGGACGGCCTGGGCGAGGACAGCTTCCAGCTCTTCCGCGCCACCGTCGAGGTGGGTGACATCGTCGGGGTGAGCGGCAAGCCCATGCGCACCAAGACGGGCGAGCTGAGCGTCCAGGCCGACGGCCTGCGCCTGCTGACCAAGAGCCTGCAGCCCCTGCCCGAGAAGTGGCACGGGCTGACCGACGTGGAGATCCGCTACCGGCGCCGCTACCTCGACCTGATCGTCAACCCGGACGTGCGCAAGGTGTTCGAGGCCCGGGCCCGCATCGTGCGCCACGTGCGCGCCTTCCTGGACGCGCGCGGCTTCCTCGAGGTCGAGACCCCGATGATGCACGCGCTGGCCGGCGGCGCCACGGCCCGGCCCTTCGCCACCCACCACAACGCGCTCGACATGCCGCTGTACCTGCGCGTGGCGCCCGAGCTGCACCTCAAGCGCCTGCTGGTGGGCGGCCTGGAGCGGGTGTACGAGCTGAACCGCTGCTTCCGCAACGAGGGGGTGTCGACCCAGCACAACCCCGAGTTCACCATGCTGGAGTTCTACCAGGCCTACGCCACCTACGAAGACCTCATGAGGCTGACCGAGGAGCTGCTGGCGGGCCTGGCGCGCGAGGTGTGCGGCTCGACCACCGTCCCGTACCAGGGGCAGGCCATCGAGCTCGGCGGGCCCTACCGGCGGCTGAGCGCGCACGGGGCGGTGGCCGAGGCGCTCGGGGTGGGCGAGGAGGTCCTGGCCCGGCCCGAGGAGCTCGCCCGGCTGGCCAGGGCGAACGGGCTCCAGCCGGACGGCGAGGCCGGCAAGACCGTCATGGCGCTGTTCGAGCTGCTGGTCGAGCCGAAGCTCATCCAGCCCACCTTCGTGTGCGACTTCCCCCTGGCCGTCTCCCCCCTGGCCCGCAAGAAGGCCGGGCGACCGGAGCTGGTCGATCGCTTCGAGCTCTACGTCGCCGGGCGTGAGATGGCCAACGCCTTCTCGGAGCTGAACGATCCCGAGGACCAGCGCGAGCGGTTCGCCGAGCAGATGCGGGCCAAGGCCAAGGGCGACGAGGAGGCCATGCCCTTCGACGAGGACTACGTATTGGCCCTCGAGTACGGCATGCCGCCCGCGGGTGGGCAGGGCATCGGCATCGATCGGCTGGTCATGCTGCTTTGCGACGCGGCCTCGATCCGCGACGTGATCCTCTTCCCGTTGCTCCGGCCCGAGCGGCCGGCCTGAGTCGAGCCCTTCCCGGAGGCCTGTTGGAGCGGCAGCGCACATTCCTCTCGTTCCTGTTCTGCTGTGTGGTGGGCGTGGCGCTCACCGCCCTGCTGCTGTACGGGGGCGAGCTGCTGCTCGCGGCCTACTGGCCCGAGCAGGCCAGCCCCGATCACGTGCTGCCCTACCTGCTGGTGGGCCTGAACGGGCTGGTGGTGGGCGCCGTGTTGACCTACCTGTCCAGCCTGCGCCTGGGCTTCGACCTGCGCCTGCTCCGCCTGCGGATCGAGGGCTTCTCGCGGGAGAGCTACTTCCCGGGGCTGGACGGCTTCCTGGCCTCCCTGCTGGTCGTGCTCGTCCAGCTCGCGCGCGATGGCTGGCAGGTCAACCTGGACAGCGCCGTGGCGCTGCTGCTGCGCTTCGAGGCCCACTACGGCCTGCTGTGCTTCACCGCCTTCGGCGTGTTCCTGGCCCGCGGCGGCGGCCTGTTCTACCCGATGTTCGTCGGCCTGCGCTACCTGCGCTTCAAGATGATCACCGGCATCACGGTGATCGGCGTGGCCCTGGGCGTGGCCGGCCTGGCGGTCGTGCTCAGCGTGATGAGCGGCTTCGAGAGCGACCTCAAGGGCAAGATCCTCGGCACCAACGCCCACGCCATCATCCAGAAGCGCGGCCTGGACTTCACCGAGTACCGCACGATCGAGGAGAAGGTGGCCCGGGTGCCGGGGGTCGTGGCCTCCTCGCCGTTCGTCTACAACGAGGTCATGGTCACCTCGGAGTACAACCTGGCCGGCGTGTTCATCAAGGGCATCGATCCGGCCAGCGGCCCCAGGGTGCAGCAGCTCACCCTGGACGAGGGCAGCCTGGAGCTGCTGGCCCACCCGGAGCGGCTGGACGCCTACCTCGAGCAGCAGCTGCTCAAGAGCCTCCCCCCGGAGGCCCGGGGGCAGGCGGCGCCACCCCCGCCCGCGCCGGCCCCGGCCGACGGGGGCGCCCACGCGCCGGCCGGCGCCGATCAGGGCGGCTCGGATCGGCCCGCGGCCGGCCCCGGCGAGGGCGGCGAGGCCCGCCCGGCACTGGCGCCCCCGCCCCCGGACGACGCGGACTCCGACGAGGTGCCCATGCCGCCCGCGCTGTTCGGCGGCGCGGCGCCCGTCAAGGCCCTGCCGGGCATCCTGATCGGCAAGGAGCTGAAGAAGATCCTCAAGGTGCACCTGGGCGAGCGGGTGAACGTGGTCTCGCCGCTGTCCGAGGAGCTGGGCCCCTCGGGGCCGGTGCCCAAGGCGCGCGCGTTCCGCGTGGCCGGGGTGTTCTACACCGGCATGTACGAGTACGACGCCAAGTCGGTGTACGTGACCCTGCCGGAGTCCCAGCGCTTCTTCGGCCTGGGCGACGCGGTCACCGGCATCGCGCTGAAGCTGGTGGACATCGACCGGGCCGGGGACATCTGCAAGGACATCGTGGCCGCGCTGGACGGCTACCCCTACTTCACCCGCACCTGGTACCAGATGAACAAGAACCTCTTCTCCGCGCTGAAGCTGGAGAAGGTGGGCATGTTCATCGTGCTGATCATCGTCATCCTGGTGTCCGCCTTCGGCATCATCTCCACCCTGATCATGCTGGTCTGGGAGAAGATCAAGGAGATCGCCATCCTCAAGTCCATGGGCGCGACCGGGGACGGGGTGATGAAGATCTTCATGGTGGAGGGCATGGCCATCGGCGTGGTGGGCACGCTCCTGGGGGTCCTGCTCGGCCTGGGCGCCTGCCTGGCGCTCAGCCAGTACGGCCTGGAGCTGGACCCGGAGGTGTACTACATCGAGGCCCTGCCGGTGAACATGGACCCGCTGGAGTTCGTGCTGATCTCCGGCATCGCGCTGCACATCAGCTTGCTGGCGACCGTCTACCCCTCCCGGCGCGCATCCCGCTTGCGGCCGGTGGAGGGGTTGCGGTACGACTGAGGCCGGCGATGGAACCGCCGACCGGGAGCCAGGCCGTGGATTGGATGGTCGAGGTGCAGGACGTGCACAAGGTCTACTACCTGGGCGCCAAGCGCATCCCGGTGCTGCAGGGCATCGGCCTGTGCGTGCGGCCCGGGGAGATGGTGGCCGTGGAGGGCGCCTCGGGCGCCGGCAAGAGCACGCTGCTGCACATCCTGGGCACGCTGGATCGGCCCTCGCAGGGGCTGGTGCGCATCGCCGGCCAGGACGTGCTGGGGCTCCGCCCGGACCGCCTGGCCGCCTTCCGCAACCGCACCATCGGCTTCGTGTTCCAGTTCCACCACCTGCTGCCGGAGTTCACCGCGCTGGAGAACACCATGATGCCCGCGCTCATCCAGCGCGTGCCCAGGCCGCGGGCGGCCGAGATGGCCGCCGCCGTGCTGGCCGAGGTGGGGCTGAGCGACCGCCTCGACCACCGGCCGGTGGAGCTCTCGGGCGGCGAGCAGCAGCGCGTGGCCCTGGCCCGGGCGCTGCTCATGCGGCCGCGGCTGTTGCTGGCCGACGAGCCCACCGGCAACCTGGACGAGGAGACCGGCGAGGGCATCCACCGCCTGCTGTTCGATCTCAACCAGCGCCTGGGCATGACCACGGTCGTGGTCACCCACAACCCGCGCCTGGCCGCCCGGCTCCACCGGCGCCTGAGGCTCCGCGAAGGCAGCATCCAGGAGGTCAAGGCCGCATGAACCCGAGGCGCCGCACGCCCGCGCTTCGCCACCTCCGCACCTGGGTGCTCGCCCTGGCCCTGCTGGGGCTGGCCCCGGCCCCGGCCGGCGCCGACGATCCGGGCGAGCCCCTGGCGGCGGTCGTGGTGCGCGGCAACAAGCGCGTGGAGAACGACGCCATCCGGGTCGTGCTCCAGTCCCAGCCCGGCGAGCCGCTCTCCCGCACCCAGCTCGCCGCGGACCTCAAGGCCATCTACGGCCTGGGCTACTTCGCCGACGTGCGGGCCGAGCTGGAGGACTCAGACGAGGGGCCCAAGCTCGTGTTCGTGGTCACCGAGAAGCCCTCGATCGCCTCGGTGGACTACCGCGGCAACGAGGAGGTCGACAACGAGAAGCTCAAGGAGGTCGTGGACATCCAGCCCCTGAGCGTGCTCGACGTGGCCAAGATCCGGGCCAACGAGGTGAAGATCCGCGATCTGTACGTGGAGAAGGGCTTCTTCCTGGCCGAGGTGACCCACGAGCTGAAGCCGGCCCCGGACAACAGCGTGGCGCTGACCTTCGTGGTGCACGAGCGGGCCAAGATCCAGGTGAAACGCATCACCTTCATCGGCAACCTGAAGGTCGCGGAGGACGAGCTGGAGTCCGGCATCGAGACCCGCGAGGGCAGCTTCTGGTCCTGGCTGACCTCCTCCGGCACCTACAAGGAGGAGGGGCTCAAGCGCGACGTGATGCGCATCCAGGACTACTACTACAACCACGGCTACCTGAACGTGAAGGTGTCCGAGCCGCTGGTGGAGATCAGCCGCGACCGGCAGTACCTGTACGTGACCATCCCGATCGAAGAGGGCGAGATGTACCGCTTCGGCCAGATGGCCTTCTCGGGCGATCTGCTGGTGCGGGACGAGGACCTCCGGGGGGCCATCCGGGACGCCATCGACGACGGCGCCCAGGGGCTGGTGCTGTCCGAGGCGCTCGAGCGCCGCCTGCTGGAGAAGCTGTCCGCGGCCGAGGTGCGCGCGCTCATGCTGGAGGTGCTGGGCGGCCTGCTGGCCGAGGTCGAGGCGCGCCTGGACGCCGGGGTGTGGGAGGAGGACGCGCCGCCGCGGACCCCGGGCGAGGAGCTGTACGAGCTCTTGCGCGCGGAGATCGAGACGGCGCTCAAGACCCGCATCCTGTCGGCGCTGCTGGCGGTGCAGCCGGGCGAGATCTTCAACCGCGCGCTGCTCGGCCAGAGCCTGTTCAAGGTCCAGGACATCTACAAGGACCGCGGCTACGCCTACGTGGACGTGGTCCCGGGCACCAAGATCGACGCCGAGAGCCGCATCATCGATCTCGACTTCAACGTGCAGAAGGGCCAGAAGGTCTTCATCGAGCGCATCGAGGTCAAGGGCAACACCAAGACCCGCGACAAGGTCGTCCGCCGCATGATGCGGGTGTACGAGGGCGAGTACTACTCCGGCAGCGGCCTGGAGCGCTCGCGCCGGCTGGTCAACAGCCTGGGCTTCTTCGAGAAGGTGGACATCACCGAGCGGCGCGGCAGCGCCCCGGATCGCATCGTCATCACCGTCGAGGTCAAGGAGCGCCAGACCGGCACCTTCCAGGTGGGCGCGGGCTTCTCCTCGGTGGAGAACTTCATCGCCACGGCCCAGGTCTCCCAGCAGAACCTGTTCGGCCGCGGCCAGACCCTGGCCCTCATGGCCCAGCTCTCCAGCCTGCGCCAGTTCTTCTCCCTGCAGTTCGTCGAGCCGAACATGTTCGACACCGACATCCTGTTCAGCGCGCGGGTGTACAACACCCAGCTCGACTACATCAACTTCGTGCGCAAGGCCACCGGCGGCTCGCTCACCCTGGGCTACCGCTTCTTCGACTTCTGGCGGGCGAACTTCACCTACAAGATCGAGGACGTGGACGCGGACGGTGACCTGCTGGTCGGCAATCTGTTCCAGGACGGGCTGACCTCCAGCGTGGAGGGCATGGTGGCCTGGGACACCCGCGACAATCAGCTCTTCCCCTCGGACGGCTGGCTGCTGCAGGCCTCGATCGAGTGGGCCACCCCCTTCCTGGGCAGCGAAAACGACTTCATGCGCATGGAGGGCATCGCCCGCTACTACTACCCGATCATCTGGGGCATCGTGTTCAAGGCCAACCTGAGCCTGGGCTACGTGACCTCCTTCGCCGACGAGGGCGTGCCCATCTTCGAGCGGTACTTCGTGGGCGGCATCTACACCGTGCGCGGCTTCGAGCCGCGCTCGATCGGCCCGCGCGAGCCGGTGGGCGCCGTGGACGATCCGGCGGCCACCACCATGCCGTTCAACGTGGGCGGCACCAAGCAGTTCCTGGCCAACGTCGAGATCGAGTTCCCCATCATCCCGCAGGTCAACATCCGCGGGGTGGTGTTCGTGGACGCCGGCAACGCCTTCGGCGAGACCGAGGCCATGTTCGACGACCGCTACGACAAGACCACGACCCTGGGCCAGAGCCGCAAGGAGACCGTGGGCGGCCTGTACTGGTCCACGGGCTTCGGCTTCCGCTGGTTCTCGCCCATCGGGCCGCTGCGCTTCGAGTGGGGCATCCCGCTCACCCGGCGGCCGTCGGACAAGGACATCCTGTTCGAGTTCACCATCGGCAACTTCTTCTGACTGCCCGCGCCCGGCGGCTTGAATCGCCGCCCGGCGCGCGCCGTCGAAACCGCAGGTCGATACGGAGGACATGGACATGAAGACGACAACCTGGCTGGGCCTCGGCGTGGCCCTGGCGGCGCTGCTGGCCGGCTCGGACGCGCTCGCCCAGGGCAAGATCGGCTACGTCAACCTGAACTCGGTGCTCGAGGGCACCGAGGAGGGCAAGGCGATCGTCGGCAAGCTGCAGAAGGAGTTCGAGGCCAAGCAGAAGGAGCTGCAGGCCAAGATGAAGGACTTCGAGGAGCGCGCCAAGCAGTTCCAGAGCCAGGCCAAGATGCTCAAGGACGACGTGCGCGCCGAGCGCATGAAGGCCCTGGCCCAGGAGGAGCAGCAGCTCCAGGGGCTGCTCATGCAGTACCAGACCGACATCAACAAGAAGAAGGGCGAGGCCCTGGGGCAGTTCGAGGTCAAGCTGCGCGCGATCATCGAGACCGTGGCGCAGAAGGAGGGCCTGGACTACATCCTGCGGCACGAGGTGCTGCTGTTCGGGCCGCCCAAGATGGACATGACCAACGACGTGATCCGCGAGTACGACAAGAAGTTCCCCAAGAAGGCCGCCGCGCCGGCCAAGTGAGCCCGCGGACGACCCGGCTGCCGCCTTGACGCTCACGCTCAGCGACCTGGCCACCGCCCTGGGGGCCGAGCTCCGGGGACCGGACCGGCCCGTGACCGGGGTCGAGCCCCTGGAGACCGCCGGCCCGGACAGCCTCAGCCTGTGCCTCGAGCGCCGCCACGTGGGCGGGCTCGCGGCCTGCCGGGCCGCGGGCGTGCTGCTGCCCCGGGCGCTGCTCGGGCTGGCCGGGGACGCACCCTGCGCGCTGCTCGTGGTAGAGGACGGCCGGCTGGCCCTGGCCCGCGCGCTCGGCCTGCTGCACCCCGCCGCGCGGCCCGAGCCGGGCCTGGCCCCCGGCGCGCTGGTGGACGCCGGGGCGCGGCTCGGGCCGGGCACGCGCGTGGAGCCCGGGGCCCGCGTGGAGGCCGGCGCCGAGTTGGGTCCGGGCTGCTGGGTGCAGGCCGGGGCGGTGATCGGCGCCGGGGCGGTGCTGGGGGCCGGCTGCCGGATCGGCCCGCGCGCGGTGGTGGACGGCTGCTGCCGGCTCGGCGCGCGGGTGCGCGTGGGCGCCGGGGCGGTGCTGGGCGGGGAGGGGTTCGGCCTGGCCCGGGACGGCGCCCGGTGGCTGCGCATCCCCCAGGTGGGCCGGGTGGTGCTCGAGGACGACGTGGAGCTCGGGCCGCTGTGCAACGTGGACCGGGCCACCCTGGGCGAGACCCGCATCGGGGCGGGCAGCCAGCTCGACGCCATGGTGCACGTGGGGCACAACGCCCGCGTCGGCCGCGGCGTGTGCATCGCCGCCCAGTGCGGGCTCGCGGGCAGCGTGGTGATCGAGGACGGGGCGGCGCTGGGTGGGCAGGTGGGGGTGGCCGATCACGTCACCATCGGGGCCGGGGCGCAGGTGGGGGCCAAGTCGGGCGTGGGCTCCCGCGTGCCCGCGGGCGCCCGCGTGGCGGGCTACCCGGCCTGGCCCGTGCAGCACTGGCTGGGGAGCCTGCGCGCCCTGCGCCGGCTGGTGCCCCGGCGGCGGGGCGCGCTGACGCGGGAGGAGCCGTGATCCAGGTGCACGCGAGCGCGGTGGTGGAGCGGGGCGCGGAGCTCGGCGAGGACGTGCAGGTCGGCCCGGGCGCGGTCATCGGCCCCCACGTCAGCGTGGGCCCGCGCACCTGGATCGGCCCCTACGTGATCCTGGACGGCCACACCCGGCTGGGCGCCGACTGCCGCGTGTACCCCCACGCCGTGCTGGGCACCCCGCCGCAGGACGTGAAGTACCACGAGGAGCCCACCCGGCTCGAGATCGGCGACCGCAACCTGATCCGCGAGTTCGTCACCATCCACCGCGGCACGCCCCAGGGCCGCGGCCTGACCCGCATCGGCTCGGACGTCTTCCTGATGGCCTACTGCCACGTGGCCCACGACAACCTGGTCGAGGACCACGTGATCGTGGCCAACAACGCCCAGCTCGCCGGCCACGTCCACCTGGGGGCGCACGCCATCATCGGCGGCACCAGCGCCGTCCACCAGTTCGTGCGGGTGGGCGCGCAGGCCTTCGTGGGCGGCGGCAGCGCGGTGGCCATGGACGTGGCGCCCTTCTGCCGGGCGGCCGGCAACCGGGCGCGGGTGCGCGGCTTGAACCACGTGGGCCTGCGGCGCCGCGGCTTCGACGAGGCCGACATGCGCGCGCTCCGGAAGGCCTACCGGCTCACCTTCCACACGAACCTCCTGCTGCTGGAGGCCGCCCAGCGCATCGACGACGAGCTCGTCCCGCAGTGCCCCGCCCTCAGGGAGTTCACCGACTTCCTGCGCTCGTCCGAGCGCGGGCTGACCAGGTGAGTCAGGGCGCGGGGCGGCAATCGAACACGAGCTGGAGCGCGGTGTGGCCGCTGCCTCCCAGGGCGAAGGCCAGGCCGGTGGCGTCCCACGAGGCCGAGTAGATGGGCATGTGGTCCTCGTCGCAGAGCTGCAGCAGGCCGGGCGTGGTGACCTTGAACTGGCCGCCGTCGGGGCACTCGATGCCCACGTCGTAGCCCTTGCCGAACATGCGGTAGAGGCCGAGCGTGGTCTCCAGGACCCACAGCCTCGTGTCCGGCCTGCGGAAGCTCACGCACGGGTCGCCGTCGCGGCGCAGGCTGAAGTCCCAGTCGAAGCTGGTCAGGTCCGCCTGGAGGTCGACCGGGTTGGTGAACACGATCTCCACCCCGTCGGCGTAGCTGCAGGAGGTGCCATCCGCGCTGAGCATGCCGTGCGTGCCCGCGGCCGGCGTGCAGGCCGCGGCCGCCTCCAGGCTCAGCTTCCAGCAGTTGTCGACCTGCTCGAACCACAGGCAGTCGATCTCCTCGCCCGGCAGCTCGTCCTGGCCGCCGTCGCAGCCCGCCGCCAGCAGGCCGAGCGCCGTGCAGATCGCGATCCGCAGCGTGTGGAAACCCGTGGGCATGCAGTCACCTCCTCCACCCCGGCTCCGCAGCCTAGCACGTCCGCCGCCGGCGGGGCAGCCCGCCTCGTTGACAAGCCGGCCTGTTTTTGGGACACAAGCAGCAGGGAATCACCCCGGGAACCCCGCCGCGGCGCGGGGAGGGAGCCGACATGCCGAAGGAAAACGCCATCCTCGCCCAGGCCCGCAAGTACGAGAGACAGATGGTCCGCTTCATGCGCGAGCTGATCGCCATCCCGGGCGAGAGCTGCCAGGAGCGCGCCGTGGTCCAGCGCATCAAGGCCGAAATGCACAAGGTCGGTTTCGAGCGGGTCACCATCGACAAGATGGGCAACATCCTCGGGCGCGTCGGCCGGGGCAAGCAGGTGATCGCCATGGACGCCCACGTGGACACCGTGGGCGTCGGCTCTCGCAAGGAGTGGAAGTGGGATCCCTACAAGGGCAAGCTGGCCAAGGGGGTGATCTACGGGCGGGGGGCCTCGGATCAGCGCGGCGGCATGGTCGGCATGGTCTGGGGCGTCAAGGTGATGAAGGACCTCGGGCTGCTCGAGGGGGCCACCGTCTACGTGGTGGGCAGCGTCCAGGAGGAGGACTGCGACGGGCTGTGCTGGCAGTACATCGCCAACGAGGACAAGCTCCGGCCCGACTGCGTGGTGATCACCGAGCCCACCAACCTGAACATCTACCGCGGGCACCGCGGGCGGATGGAGATCGGGGTCACCACCCGCGGCGTCTCCTGCCACGGCTCGGCGCCCGAGCGCGGCAAGAACGCGGTCTACATGATGGCGCGGGTGGTGCGCGAGATCGAGCGGCTGAACGAACGCCTGCGCGACGACGCCTTCCTGGGCAAGGGCAGCGTGACCGTCTCCTACATCGACTGCAAGACCCCGTCCCTGTGCGCCGTGCCGGACGCGGCCTACATCCACCTGGACCGGCGCCTGACGCGGGGCGAGACCAAGGCCATCGCCGTGGCCGAGGTCAAGGAGGCCGTGCGCCGGGCCGGGGTGAAGGCCGAGGTCGAGGTGCTGCGCTACGACACCCCGAGCTACACCGGGCTCAGCTACCCGACCGAGAAGTACTACCCGACCTGGGTGCTCGAGGAGCGCCACCCGGTCTGCAGGGCCGCCGTGGCCGCCTACCGCGAGGCGCTGGGCGGGAAGCCGAAGGTCGACAAGTGGACCTTCTCGACCAACGGCGTGGCCACCATGGGCATGTCCAGGATCCCCACGGTCGGGTTCGGGCCCGCGAACGAGGTCTACGCGCACTCCGTCGACGACCAGGTGCCCGTGGAGCACCTGGTCAAGGCCGCGGCCTTCTACGCCGCGTTCCCCAGGCAGTTCGTGAAGCAGGCCCGCTAGCGGGCCCGGGAGGGTCGTCATGCATTCCATCGCCTCGAAGATCGCCGCCCTCGGCCGGCTGGAGCACCGCCTGTTCGGCAAGGACTTCCTGCTGACCTTCGAGAAGAGCCCCGACGAGCTGAAGGCCGTGGTGGAGATCGCCGAGCTGCTGAAGGCCATGCACGCGGGGAACATCGACGCGCGCTTCTTCTCCACCGGCCTGGCCATCTCCATCTTCCGCGACCAGTCCACGCGCACGCGCTTCTCCTTCGCCTCGGCCGCCAACCTGCTCGGCCTGGCGCTGCAGGAGTTCGACGAGAAGAAGAGCCAGGTGGCCCACGGCGAGACGCTGCGCGAGACGGCCAACATGATCTCGTTCCTGAGCGAGGTGATCGGCATCCGCGACGACATGTTCATCGGCAAGGGGCACACCTACATGCAGGCGGTGGGCGCCGCGCTGGACGACGGCTTCGCGCACGGCGTGCTGCCCCAGCGCCCGGCCATCGTGAACCTCCAGTGCGACATCGACCACCCCACCCAGTCCATGGCGGATCTGTGCCACCTCAAGCAGCACTTCGGCGGCGACTACGAGGCGCTCAGGGGCAAGAAGATCGCCATGACCTGGGCCTACTCGCCCTCCTACGGCAAGCCACTCAGCGTGCCCCAGGGCATCATCACCCTGATGACCCGCTTCGGCATGGACGTGACGCTGGCCCACCCCGAGGGCTACGACCTGCTGCCCGAGACCCTCCAGGTGGCGGAGAAGAACGCGGCCGAGAGCGGCGGGCGCTTCAGGGTCGTCAACTCCATGGCCAAGGCCTTCGAGGGCGCCCACGTGGTCTACCCGAAGAGCTGGGCGCCGTTCCGGGTGATGCAGGAGCGCACCCGGCTGTACGAGCAGAACGACCAGAAGGGCATCGCCGAGCTGGAGAAGGACGCGCTCGCCAACAACGCCAGGTTCAAGAAGTGGGAGTGCACCCCGGCGCTGATGGAGAAGACCAAGGGCGGCCAGGCGCTGTACATGCACTGCCTGCCGGCCGACATCTCGGGCGTCTCCTGCCAGGAGGGCGAGGTGGCCGCGGAGGTGTTCGAGAAGTACCGGCTGGACACCTACCGCGAGGCCAGCTACAAGCCCTTCGTGATCGCCGCCATGATCGTCTCCAGCCGCTTCCGCGATCCGGCCGCGCTGCTCGACCACCTGGCCCGCAAGGGCGCCCGGCACCTGGGTGCCCTCTAGAACCCCGGCAGGAGACTGCTTCCTCGAGGTGCCGTGGACGGATCGAGCCCACGGCCTCCGGCGCGCAAGTGCTGCGGTATGACCGTCCAGCCGCGAGAGGAGTGAAGGGCGGGATAGAGTGAAGGGGCTAGAGCTCGATCACGTTGCAGGTCACGGTGCGGATCACGCCCTCGATCATCTGGATCTGGGAGTAGGAGATCTTGCTGAGGGCCACCTCGCTCTCGCCCTCCACCAGGGCCACCAGATCGAAGTGCCCGGTCACCGCCATGCAGGACTGCACGCCCTGGATGCGGTTGATGCGCCTCTGGATGGCGGGGATGGTCCCCGCGGCGCCCTCGATGAACACATACGCCTTGGCCGACATGCTCACTCTCCCGTACCCCCTGGGTTCCTGCTCCAGCCCTCCCAAGGCCGTCCGGGCCGACGCAGCCCGCGTCGCCGCCGGGGGCTACTCCAGATCGATCACGTTGCAGGTGATCGTCCGGATCACGCCCTCGATCATCTGGATCTTCGAGTACGACACCTTGCCCACGGCGTTGATGTCGTCGGCCTCGACCAGCGCGATGATGTCGAACTGGCCGGTGACCGCGTGCGCCGTCCTGACGCCCTCGATGGTCCCCAGCCGCTTGAGGATGTTGGGCACCGTGCCGGCCGCCCCCTCGATCAGAATGTAGGCTTTCGCGGACATGCTCTCACTCCTGTGGTAGGTGAGGCGCGCGCCTCGCGCCGACGCAGGCTCATCGTAGTCCACGGCAGGCGGGCAGGCAAGGGGTTTTCGTCAGGGCATCTCGTCAGGGCAGGCGCACGATCAGGGCGGCGGTGTCGGCCGCATCGACCTGCCGGCAGAACTCGGCGAAGGCGGGGTGGTCGGCCGGGGCCACCCGGCCCGGGCGCACCAGCAGGCTCTTCGAGAGCAGCACGCGATCGCCGGTCTGGCTCAGGCGCTGGTGGAATTCGCCCATCGGACCGAGGAGATCCACGGCGGCCTGCGGCTCCAGGCGCGCCCCGAGCGGCAGCTTCAGGCGGACCTCGGTGCGCGTCATGGTGGCGTCGTCGAGCGCCAGGGGGGTCTGGCGCGGCCCGGGGATGATCAGGTTCTGCACGAGCTGGTAGGGGTAGAAGCCGCCGCGCAGCGCCAGGCGGCCGTCCCTGGCCCGGGCGTGGTGCGGCACCCGGAAGCGGTAGCGGATGGCCAGCGGGACCTCCGCGTCCTGGAGCGCGCCGAACTCGAAGGACTCCAGGCGCGCCCCGGGGAAGAACGCGCCCAGGCCGGTCTCCAGCACCTGGCGCTGCTGGGCCTGGCTCAGGCCGGCCAGGAGCTCGCGGTACTGCACGGCCTGGGCCGTGGCGATCACCTCCCGGCCCTCCCCGCTCAGCCCGCCGTCCGCGCCGAGCTCGAGCTCGAGCGCGATGCGCTTCTCCAGGCTCTCCGGGGGCACGGCCGGCAACCGGGTCCGCCCCGGGGCGGCCGGCCGGGCGGGCGTGCCCAGGTCGAGCGCCGGCATGCCTCCCAGGTAGGGGTAGAGCCGGTCGAAGGCGTGGAAGCGCTCGCCGGGATCGAGCCACACGGGCGCCCCGCCGCCCTCGGGCACCACCTGGACCAGCCCGGAGCCGAAGGCGCCGGGCAGCGGCAGGGCGTAGTCCACCTGGGCCTGCCCGGCCGTGCGGGCCAGCAGCACCCGCGGCTCCAGGCCCAGCGCGCGCAGCGCGGCCACGAGCAGCACCAGCCGGTTGCCCTGCCGGGCGGCCAGCACGCTGGTGGCCGGCAGCTCGAAGGACGAGGCCGGCTCGGTCTGGCGCACCTCCTCGAGCAGCCTGCGGAACAGCCGGCGCAGGCGCTCGCGCCCGCCCGCGTCCGGCGGTCCGGCGGCCGCGCGCGCCCAGCGGGCGAGCTCGTCGCTCGGCCGGGTGGCCTCCAGCAGCTCCTCCCGCCACAGCGCGCGGTGATCCTCCCAGCCCTGGCCGAAGCCGAGCTGGACGAAGGGCACCCACTCGTGGGCCGGGGCGGCGTGCGGCTCGGGCTTGAGGGCCGGCGCCCGGCGGGTCTCGAAGACCAGCACCTCGAGGCCGTCCTGGAACTCGCGCCGCGGGGCCGGCGCGCCGTGGTGGGCGTCCACCACCACGGGCGTGCCGGGCGGGACCGCCAGGCTCTGGCGCGACCACCACAGCGGCGCGTTGGCCGCGCCGAACAGGAAGGGCAGGCTCTGGTACGCCCGGCCGAAGGGGGTGCGGCCGGACAGGCCCTGGACGTAGGCCAGCTCGACGAAGTCGCCCACCTTGAGCCCGGGCAGCGACACGCTGTCCTTGCCGGGGATGACCTCGGCCTCGTGGCTGCTCCCGTCGGCGCCGAGCGTGCGCAGCCGCTCCACGTGGGCCCCCGCGGGGATGTGGCTGATCTCGCCCCACTGGTCCACCGACTCGGGCGAGCGCAGCTGGACCAGGGTGTGCACCCGCTCGAGCGCGGTGCCGTCCGCGGCCACCTCCGCCGCGGCGAAGTCGAGCACCACCACCGTGCCGCCCTCCAGCGGCGCGTCCGCCAGGTACTCGGCGATCACCTGGTGGGCGTCCAGGCGCAGATCGCCCACCAGGCGCACGCCGTCGAGCCCGTCCTGGGCGGCCAGCGCGCGGCGCAGCCCCAGGTCGGAGGGGTGGGCGCGGCTGAGCGCCCGGCGCAGGGCCAGGGCCTCGGCCGGGCGCCCGCGCCGATCGGCCAGCTCCGCCCGGCGCAGGCTGAGCTCGTCCGCCGCCGGGCTGGCGGGGCCCAGGGCGGCCTCGGCCTCGGCCAGGGCGGCCTCGGCGGCCTCCAGCTCCCCCCGCGCGAGCAGCCCGTCCAGCCAGGTCAGGTGCAGCCCGGGCCGGGTCGGATCGCGGGCCAGGCTCCGCGCGCGCCAGGCCTCCGCCCGGGCCCGCTCGCCCCGCTGGAGCCACAGCTCCGCCACCTCGGGCCCGGCCAGCCCGAGGGAGTCGAGCCGCTCGGCCAGGGCGGCCGCCGGCGCCAGGGCGTTCGAGTGCGTCAGGCGCTCGAACAGGGCGCCCAGCGCCTCCGCGTCGTCGGGCAGGCGCGCCAGGGCCTGGCGCTCCGCGGCCTCGGCCTCCGCCCCCCAGCCGAGCTTGTCCAGGATGCGGGCCCGGGCGAGCGGCCACAGGCGCGCGGAGGGGTGGCGCGCGTCCAGCGCCGCCAGCGCCTCGAGCGCCCGCTCCGGCTCGCCGTGCTCTCCGTCCAGGAGCGCCAGGTGGAAGCGGGCCATGTCGAGCTCCGGGCTCTGGCCGAGCGCGGCCTGCAGGCGCTCCCGGGCGCGCACCGCGTCGATGCCGGTGGGCATCTCCGGGTCCGCGAACAGGGCCAGCGCGTCCGCGTAGACGGCCAGGGGGAAGCGTCCGGCGCGCGCCTCGGCCTGGTGCAGCCAGGCCCGGGCGCCCTTGAGGTCGCCTCGCCGCCAGGCCGCCAGCCCCGCCAGCCAGGGGCCGAGCGCGTCGTTCGGCCGGGCGGCGGCGCCCGCCTCGAGCGAGGACCAGGGCTCGGGATCTGCGGGCAGCGGCCGCGACGGAGCGGTCCGGGGCGGCGGCGCCTCGCGCGCCGACCACCAGGCGAGCCCCGCCGGGCGGCCATCCAGCCGGCCCACCTCGACGGTGAAGCGCGCGCGGCCCTGGCGCAGGGGGGCCTTGAGCAGCAGCCGGTGCCAGCCGGCCTGGGCCTCGAGCGCGGCGCAGCCCTCGCGCGGCCCGTAGGCGCGGTGGGCCAGGCGCGCGAGCGTGGCGCGGCCGTCCACGGACAGCAGGTACGAGCCCGGGCTCCCGGCGCACACCGCCAGCCCGGCCGGGGCCTCGAGGCGGAAGTAGGCCTCGGCGAACAGGACGCCCGCCTCGTCCACCTCGACGAACAGATCTCCGTCCTCTGTCGCGGCCGGGTACAGGTCGAGCCCGGTGGCCGCGGCCGGCGGGCCCTGCTCGGGAGGGAAGGGCCGCTCGAGGTCCAGGATGCCGTGCCGGCCGTAGGGCAGCGCCAGGCGCCAGATCGGCACCCGCCCCAGGGCCGCGCTCGCCGCGGCGGCCTCCCGCGCGCGGCCGTGCCGGCGGGCGAGCTGGAGCAGGCACGCGCCGAGCTCCCGCGCCAGCCCGCCGGGCGCGCGCTCGAGCAGCCGGCCGGCGCGCGGCGCCACGAGCTCCCAGCCGCCCGGCAGCTCTCCGGCCGCGTCGCCGAGCAGCCGCGCCGCCAGGGCCGCCTCGGGCGCCCCGGGCGCGGCCTCGACCGCGCGCAGCAGCGCCTCGCTGGCCTCGGCCAGGCGCGCCCGGCCGGTCTCGGCCAGGGCCGCCGCCAGCCAGGCCCGGGCGGCCTCCGGGCCCGCGGGCAGCGTCTCGGCCGCCCGGGCGAGGTCGTCCAGCGCGGCGCCGAGCTCCGCCCCGTGCACCAGCCGGGCCAGGCCGCGCTCGCGGCTCGCCTCGGGCGTCCCGGCCGGGGCGGCCAGCAGCTCCGCCACCCGGGCGGGCCGGAGATCGGGTCCGGGCCCGGGCCGCAGCGCCGCGGGCGGCGGGCAGCCGGCGGCCCCCAGGGCCAGGCCCAGCAGGCAGATCCAGGCCGGGCGGCCGGGCTCAGCGCGCCTGGAGCGCATGGGCGCCTCCCTTCGGCTCGAGGCGCACCCGGCGCCCGAGCAGCTGGTCGGCCTCCTCCAGGAACGCGCGGAAGTCCGCGTAGCCCGCGGCCGGGACCCGCGGCACGGACAGCTCGAACACGGCCTCGGTGCGCAGCCCGGTGCCCTCGGGGCGGGAGCTGAAACGGACCTGGCCGAAGGGGCCCTGCAGCGCCCCCTCCCCCGGCGGCGCGCCCAGCGCGAAGCCGAGCGGCGGCTCGAGCTTCACGCTCCAGCGGATGCGCCAGGCCGGTCCCAGCAGCAGGTCGTGCCGCCGCTGCTCGAGGCCGGCGAACATGCTCTGGTAGCGGGTCTCGCGCGCCAGCGCGGGCAGCTCCAGGCCGCCCGCCTCCCGCGCGGCCAGGGCGGGCAAGCGCAGGCGGGCGCGCAGGCCGAGCGGGCGCTCCGGCTCGAGCAGCCCGTCCAGCGCGAGCTCCTCGACCTGCACCCCGGGGAACACCTCGCGCAGCATGCGTCCGAAGGTCTCGGCCCGCGCCTCGGCGCCCAGCAGCGGCAGGCGCATCTCGGGCGCCAGCACCCCGGACACCCGCATGTCCATGGTCAGCTCGGCGCCGCCGTCCTCGGCCAGCGCCACCAGCAGCTCGAGCTCGGTCCAGTTGCGGTCCGGCCCGGTCACCGGGGTCAGGCGCAGGGCGGCCCCGTCCGGCTCCACCACCAGCGCCTGGACGCCCTGATCCTGGGCGGGCAGATCCAGGGCGTCGTACAGCGTGGCGGTGCCGTCCAGCCACACGTCCTGTCCGGGCAGGTAGCAGATGGCGTGGTTGAAGGCCGCCAGCGAGGCCGGCTGATCGGGCAGCCGCCCGAGCCGGGCCATGCGCACCAGCGCCAGGCGGGCGGGGATGCCCACCGACTCGAACAGCGCCACCAGCAGGGCCGACTTGTCCTTGCAGTCGCCGAACTTGCGCTGCAGCACCTGGTCGCACTGGTACGGCACGTAGGAGTGGATGCCGAACTCCAGCCCCACGTAGCGCGTGCCGTCGGCCACGAAGCGGTAGATGGCCCGCACCCGGTCGAGGGGCTCCGTCAGGCCCGCCACCAGCTCGCTCGCCAGCGCGCGCACCTCGGGCCCCGGCACCAGGGCGTCGGCGATCTGGCCGTGGTACCAGCGGGACAGCTCGGGCCAGCGCGGCAGGCTGGAGAGGTGCAGGCTGGCGTGCTCCTCGGCCAGGCCCGGCATGCCCGGCTCCTCCACCACCCCGGGCAGCGCGCCCGAGGTCCACACCAGCGCGCGCGAGCCGTCCGGGGCGGGCCGGACCTCGTGGCGCAGGCGCGCATCGGCGCTGGCCTCCACCTCCCGGCCGGGCGGCACCAGCAGCACGTAGCTCGCGCGCCGCACCGGCTCCTCGAACTGGAGCTGCACCAGATCGCCGAAGTAGTCCGACAGCAGCGCCTCGCCGCCCAGGTCGTCGACCAGGGTCGAGAGCTCGACCAGATCGCCCGGGCGCAGCTCGGGGAAGGTCACCTGGCGCACGTGCACGTCGTAGTACATGTTGAACCAGGGCTCCGACACCGACTGGTCCTGGACCAGCACGCCGTCGTCGAAGCCGCCGTCCGCGTGCCGCAGGCGGTGGGAGAGGATGCGCACCTCCTGGCGGCCGGGGGCGTAGTCCACCTGGAAGGTGCGCAGGCGCTCCGCGGCCCGGGCGTCCAGCACCCGCACGATCTGCTGGCGGAAGCGGGCGGCCATGCCGTTGGGGTGCAGGCGCACCACGTGCAGCTCGAGCAGCCGCTCGGCCCCGGCCGCCAGGGCCTCCGGGCCGGGGCCGGGCCGCAGCAACTCTTGAGGATCGGCCCGGTAGCCCTCGTAGAACGGCGGCGCCGCGGGCTCGAGGGCGGCGATGCGCCGGCGGAGCGCGGCGTCCTGGGGCGCCAGGGCGAGCGCCGCGCGCAGCAGCTCCACGGCCACGTCGGCCTGGCCCAGGCGCAGGCGGGCGTCGGCCTGGTCCTGGAGCGGCTGGGGATCGGCCGGGCAGATGCGGCCCGCCTCGCGGAAGGCAGCCAGGGCCTCGTCCGCCCGCCCGTTGGCCTGCAGCAGCGCCCCGCGCTCCTGCCACCAGGCCGTCCGCAGCGGGTCCAGCCGCTGCAGGCGGTCCAGCCAGCCGAGCGCCGCGGGCAGATCGCCCCGGGCGAGTGCCAGCTCGTGCAGCGCGCGCAGCGCCAGGCCGTGGTCCGCCCGCTGGGCGGCCAGGCGCTCGAACAGCGCCCTGGCCCGCTCGAGATCGCCCTGCTGGCGGGCCTGCTGGCCGGCGGCGGCCAGCACGTCGGGCACCTCGGGGTGGGCCGCGACCAGGGCCTCGAGCTCCCGGGCCGCGAGCCCGGGCAGGCGTAGATCGGCCAGCGCCTCGGCCCGGCCGATCTGGCTGGGCAGGTGGCCGGGCGCCAGCGCCAGGGCCTGGCGGTAGCGCCGCAGCGCCTCGTCCGCGTCCCCGCGCACCTGGCGCAGCAGCCCCAGCCGGTGCGGCGGGCGTGGGTCGCGCGGGGCGAGCCGGGCCGCCTCCTCGAGCGCGACCCGGACCGGGTCCTCGTCCTCGCCGAGCAGCGCGGCCCACAGCATGCCGGCCAGCGCCTCGGGCGGCGCCGCGGCCCCGGGCTCGCTGGGCCGCCAGGCCGCGAGCGCGTCCTTGAGGTGCTGCTCGGCCCGCCGCGCGCGCTGGTCGCCGCTCCCCAGGTGGTAGAGCGCCAGGGCGGCCTCGGCCAGGCGCCGGGCCCGCGTCGGCCCGTCGGCCGCCTGGGCCTGGGCCTCGAACCACGCGGCCAGGCCCTCCACGGCCTCGGGGGAGAGCTCCGGCGGCGCGGCCCGCGGGGCCAGCGCGCGACGCAGGGCCGCCTCGTCCGCGGCCTCCTCCAGGCCGGCCAGGGGCTGGCCGCGCTCGTCGGTCAGCGCCAGCGCGAAGCCCATGGCGCTCTCGTCCTGGGCCACCTTGACCAGCAGGCTGTGGTCGCCCGCCGCGAGCCGGACCCGCCGCACGTGCTGGTCGAGCCGCAGCGGGTGGCTGCCCGGATCGGCCACCAGCTCCACGCCGTCCAGCCACAGCTTGCAGCCGTCGTCGCAGCCCAGGTGCAAGAGCGCCCGGGCCGGGCGCCGCAGGCGCACGCCCGCCAGGGCGTAGGCGGTCACCGCGCCGCGCGGCAAGAGCAGCGGGTGGAGGTGCACCCGCCCGTCCGCGGGCGGGTGGGGCAGGGGGCGCCAGGCCAGCGCGCCGTGCTTGGAGGACACCGGCCGGTCGAGGTCCAGGCCCTGCTCGGGGCCGTCCGCCCGCTGGAAGCCGGCCCGGCCGTCGTTGTCGAACGGCCCCACCACCCAGAAGCTCCTGAGGAGCCCCAGGCGCGTCCAGGCCGCGCGGGCCTCGTCGTCCCGGCCGGCCGCGCGCAGGCGCTGGGCGCGCAGATCCTGGGCCAGCCGGCGGACCGCCAACGGGGCGCGCCCGTCCTCGGCCACGCGGACGATGGCCGCGAGCGCGCGGCGCCGCCCGGTCGCGTCCGCCTGCCCCTCGGCCTCGTCGAGGGACCACAGCCCGAGCGCCGCGCGCGGGCTCCGCCGGTGGCGCTCGAGGTAGCCCAGGCGCTCCTCGAGCGTGCCGAGCAGCGGCAGCAGCGAGTCCGGGTCGGGCCGCTCCCCGGCCGGGAGGGGCAGGGGAGCGCCCAGGATGGAGAGGAGGGCGAGAAGCGAAGAGAGCCGCATGGGTGTCTTCTCCGGGGCCGTCGCCCCCCTGTCTAGCAGGATGCCCGGCGTTTGGAAAGTGGCCACCGGCCCGTGGCTTGCCTTGGGGGGCAGGGAAAAGTAGAGTGCACCGGCCGGGAGGCGAGCGCGTGCACGAGGCGGCCATCGCGGACGAGCTTTTGCAGATCATCGAGGCCCAGGCCTGGGAGCACGGGCTCACCCGGGTCGAGCGCGTCGCGCTGCGGGTGGGCGCCATGCGAATGATCGTGCCGGAGCTCCTGAAGGCGGCCTTCGAGGTGATGGCCGTGGACACGGTGGCGGCCGGGGCGGCGCTGGAGATCGAGAGCGTGCCGCTGGTCGCGCGCTGCGGGCCCTGCGCGCGCGAGGTGGCCGTCGTGGACCACGTGTTCCTGTGCCCGACCTGCGGCTCGGCCCTGCGGGAGATCGTCTCGGGCAAGGAGCTGGACCTGATGCAGCTCAGCGGTGAAGGAGGCCCCGGATGAAGGTCACCGTGGTGCAGGGGATCATGGACGCCAACAAGCGCGTGGCCCGGGCCAACCAGGCCCTGTTCGCGCGCCACAGGCTGCTGGTGCTCAACCTCATGTCCTCCCCCGGCGCGGGCAAGACCGCGCTGCTCGAGCGCACCATCCGGGATCTGCGCGGGGAGCTGCGCATCGGGGTGATCGAGGGCGACATCCAGACCTCGCTCGACGCCGAGCGCATCGAGCGCGCCGGCGCGGCCTACGCCCACCAGATCAACACCCAGGGCGCCTGTCACATCGACGGCAACATGATCGCCCCGGTGATCGAGGAGATGGATCTGGGCGCGCTCGACCTGCTGGTGGTCGAGAACGTGGGCAACCTGGTGTGCCCGGCCGAGTTCGACCTGGGCGAGGATCGCAAGGTGGTGCTGTTCTCGGTCACCGAGGGCGAGGACAAGCCCAAGAAGTACCCGCTCATGTTCCAGGAGTCCGACCTGATGCTGGTCCACAAGATCGACCTGCTGCCCCACCTGGACACCGATCTCGCCCTCATCCACCGGCACGCGCTCGAGGTGCACCCGGATCTCACCATCCTCGATCTGTCCTGCAAGAGCGGGCAGGGGCTGGAGGCGTTCTACACCTGGCTGCGCGCCGAGATCGCGCGCAAGCGGGCCGCGCCCGCCTGAGGGCGCCCGGATCGCATGAGCGCGCGCGCCGCCATCCGCCTGACCGCCACCGGGCGGGTGCAGGGCGTCGGCTTCCGGCCGGGCGTGTTCCGCCTGGCCGAGGAGCTCGGCCTGGCGGGCTCGGTGCAGAACACCGCGCGCGGCGTGGTGATCGAGCTGGAGGGCCCGCCCGGGGCCGTGCGGGCCTTCGTGGCGCGCCTGCCCGGGAGCCTGCCCTGCCTGGCCCGGCTGGACGGCCTGCGGGAGGAGCCGCTCGCGCCCGCGGGCCGCGCGGGCTTCGCCATCCTGCCCTCCGAGGAGGGCGCGGGCGAGGGCCGGGCGCTCATCCCCTTCGACGTGGCCACCTGCCCGGCCTGCCTGCGGGAGCTCCGCGATCCGGCCGACCGGCGCCACCGCTACCCGTTCATCAACTGCACCCTGTGCGGGCCGCGCTACACCATCATCGAGTCCGTGCCCTACGACCGCCCGCGCACCTCGATGAAGAAGTTCCCCCTGTGCGCGCGCTGCCGGCGCGAGTACGAGGACCCGCGCGACCGCCGCCACCACGCCCAGCCCAACGCCTGCCCGGAGTGCGGCCCGCGCCTGACGCTCACCGATCCGGGCGGGCGGCCGCTGGGTGGGGACCCCCTGGAGGGAGCCCGGGAGCGGCTGCGGGCCGGGCAGGTGCTGGCGGTGCGCGGGGTGGGCGGCTTCCACCTGGCGGTGGACGCCTGCTCGGCCGCGGCCGTCGAGCGGCTCCGGCGGCGCAAGCGCCGGGGCGGCAAGCCCTTCGCCGTGCTGGCCCCCGACCTCGAGGCCGTGCGCCGCCTGGCCGCGGTGTCCCCGGCCGAGGCGGCCCTGCTCGAGGGCGAGCGCCGGCCGATCGTGCTGCTCGGGAAACGCCGGCCCTTCGCGCTGGCGGACGGCGTGGCGCCCGGCAACCCGCGCGTGGGGGCCATGCTGCCCCACGCGCCGCTGCACCACCTGCTGGTCGAGGGGTTCGCCGCCCTGGTGCTGACCTCGGGCAACCTGAGCGAGGAGCCCCTCGCCAGGGACAACGACGAGGCGCTCCAGCGGCTCGGCGGGCTGGCGGACGCCTTCCTGCTGCACGACCGGGACATCCTCATGTCCTGCGACGACTCGGTGGCCTGCGTGCGGCCGGGACGCGCGGGCGAGGACGCGCTGTCGCTGGTGCGCCGCTCCCGCGGCTACGCCCCGGACCCGCTGCCCTTCCCCGGGGGCGCCGCGTGCGTGCTCGGCGTGGGCGGGCAGCAGAAGAACACCTTCTGCCTGACCCGGGGCGAGCGTGCCTTCCTCAGCCAGCACGTGGGCGATCTCGAGAACCTCGAGACCGAGGCCCACTTCCGGCGCTGCCTGGCCCACCTGGAGGGGCTGCTGGGGGTGGAGCCCGAGCTGGTGGCCTGCGACCTGCACCCGGACTACCTGTCCACCCGCCTGGCCGAGGAGCTCGTGGCCGCCCGGTCCGGCAGCCGCCTGGTGCGCGTGCAGCACCACCACGCCCACCTGGGCGCCTGCCTGGCCGAGCACGAGCTCACCGGCCCGGCGCTCGGCCTGTGCCTGGACGGCACCGGCTATGGCCCGGACGGCACCATCTGGGGGGGCGAGCTCCTGCTGGGCGATCTGCGGGAGGTCCGGCGGGTGGCCCGCCTGCGGCCCTTCCGCCTGCCGGGCGGGGAGGCGGCGGTGCGCGAGCCGTGGCGCACGGCCGCGGGCGCGCTGCTCGAGGCGCTGGGCGAGGGCGCGCCGTGGGGGCTGCTGGGCCCCGAGGCGGGGCGGGCCGAGCTGGTGGCCCGCGCGGCCGGACGCGGGGTGAACTCCCCCTGGACCTCCAGCCTGGGGCGGCTGTTCGACGCCGTCTCGGCGCTGCTTGGCCTGTGCCGGCGCCAGGACTATGATGCCCAGGCTGCGGTCGTCCTGGAGGCCGCCGCGGGCTCGCTGCCCGGACCGGCCTGGGAGCCCGCGCTGCGGGCCGGGCCGGGGCTCCTGGAGCTCGACTTCGCCCCCATGCTGAGGGAGCTCGTGGCGGGCCTGGGACGCGGCGCCCCGCCCGAGGAGCTGGCCGCGGGCTTCCACGCCTGGGCGGTCGCGGGCCTGGCGCGGGTCTGCCGCGAGGCCCGGGCCGCGGGCGCGCCCGGGCGGGTGGCCCTCTCGGGCGGCTGCTGCCTGAACCGGCGGCTGGAGGACGGGCTCGCGGCCGCGCTCGAGGCGGACGGCTTCGAGGTGCTGCTGCACCGGCGGGTGCCGGCCAACGACGGCGGGTTGAGCCTGGGCCAGGCGGCGGTGGCGGCCGCCAGGCAGGGCCGGAGGTGAGGCGGACATGTGTCTGGCGATCCCCATGCGGTTGCTCGAGGTGCAGGGCGAGCTGGGCAAGGTGGAGCTGGGGGGGGTGCTGCGCGAGGTGAGCCTGGTCATGCTGCCCGAGGCGCGCGTGGGCGATCACGTGCTGGTGCACGCCGGCTTCGCCATCGAGGCGCTCAGCGAGGCCCAGGCCGCCGAGACCCTGGCGCTGCTCGGCGAGGTGATGGCGGCCGGGGAGGCCGGCGGCGGGGACGGGGGCGGCGGGGACGGGGGCCATGGCTGAGGACGCCCGCGACGCGCTGCAGGCGCTCCTGCGCTCGGGCCAGGCGGCCCGGGCCGTGCTGGCCGACATCCGCCGGCTGGCCGAGCGGACCGGGCCGGTGCGACTGATGGAGGTCTGCGGCACCCACACCATGGCCATCCGCCGGGCGGGCATCCCCTCGCTGCTGCCCCCCGGGGTGGAGCTGCTGTCCGGCCCGGGCTGCCCGGTGTGCGTCACCCCGAACGAGGTCGTCGACCGGGCGGTGGCGCTCGCGCGCAGCCCCGGGGTGTGCCTGGCCACCTTCGGCGACATGCTGCGGGTGCCCGGCTCCTCGACCAGCCTGGCCGAGGCCCGGGCGGCCGGGGCCGAGGTCGAGGTGGTCTACTCGCCGCTGGACGCCCTGCGGCTGGCCGCGGAGCGGACCGATCGCGCGGTGGTGTTCGCCGGGGTGGGCTTCGAGACCACCGCCCCCACCGTGGCCGCCGCCCTGAAGACCGCCCGCGCGCGGCGGGTGCCCAACTTCGCGGTGCTGGCCGCGCACAAGCTGGTGCCGCCGGCTCTGGAGGCGCTGCTCGCGCGCCCCGATCTGCGCGTGGACGGGTTCCTGATGCCCGGCCACGTGAGCGTGGTGATCGGCTCGGACGCCTACCGGCCGCTCGTCGCGCGGCACGCGCTGCCCTGCGTGGTGGCCGGCTTCGAGCCGGTGGACGTGCTGCTGGCGGTGCGCATGCTGCTCGCCCAGCGGGCCGAGGGCCGGGCCGCGGTCGAGGTCGAGTACCGGGCCGTGGTGCGGCCGGGGGGCAACCCTCACGCCCGGGCGCTGCTCGACGAGGTGTTCAGGCCCGTGGACAGCGCCTGGCGCGGGCTGGGGGTGATCCCCGGCAGCGGCCTGGAGCTCGCGGACGACTACCGCGGGCTGGACGCCGTGGCGCGCTTCCCGGTGGAGCCGGAGCCGACCCGGGAGCACCCCGGCTGCCGCTGCGGCGAGGTGCTGGTGGGGGCGCTCAGGCCGCCGGACTGCGCGCTGTTCGGCCGGGCCTGCACCCCGGCCCGGCCGGTCGGTCCCTGCATGGTGTCCTCGGAGGGCACCTGCGCGGCCTACCACCGCTTCGGCGGGTGAGGCGGGTCAGCGCAGGGCGTACTCGATCGGCTCGAACACGAACAGCTTGCCGACGATCCGCTCCTTGTCCAGCGAGTGGCCGAAGAAGGTGATGGACTGCTCGCCGTCCTCGTTCACCTGGACCTCGATCTCGATGCCCAGCGCCTGGGCCTTGCGGCGCCCGTCCTCGACCGACAGGCTGGCGCCCTGCAGGCGCTGGAGGATCTCGAAGGCCAGCATGCCCTTCATGAAGTCGAGATCGGTGGACATGAGCACCGCGCAGGGATCGAGCAGCGAGGCGGCCAGGTAGATGGTGGCGCCGGTGGCGCCGACCACGTGCCACAGGGTCAGCTCGGGCACGTAGCTCGGGCCCGAGCCGTCGAAGTCCTCCCGCAGCCCCTCGGCCAGCAGGGCCAGGGCGTCGGGATCGTCCTTGCACACCACGCGCACGTTGGTGAGCTGGCGCTCGTTGTTGGCCAGGCGCGAGAGCACCCGCATGGCCTTGCCCTTGCCGACCGCGTCCAGGAGCTGGGCGGCGCTGGAGAGGTCGAGCTCGACCACGGTCTGGGCCCGGGCCCCGGCTCCGGTGAGGACCAGCGCCGCGAGGGCCAGCAGGCGGGTGCCGCGGAGGTTGCGCATGACGGCCTTGTTCCTAGCACGCCCGGGCCGCTGCGATCAAGCCAGGAGGCGGGGAGCACCGAGGCTCCGGGGCTCCCTTGCAGGGGCCTCATGCCAGGGCTACCATCGGGTCGCAAACCCTGGAGGATCGGGATGCGCACAGCTCCCCTGGCAGCAGGTTTGTTCTGCCTCAACCTCGTTGCCGCCCTGACCCCCAGGGCCTTTGCCCAGGACCGCCCCATCGTGGCGGTGTTCCAGATCGAGGACAAGAGCGGCAAGCTGAGCGCGAAGGCCATCGACCAGCTCACCGACTACCTGGGGACGCTCATGGCCACCCGCGGCTTCCAGGTGGTCCCTCGCTCGCAGCTCAAGGCGCGGCTCCTCGCGGCCCAGAAGGCCTCCTACCAGCAGGCCTGCGACGAGAGCTGCCAGATCGAGCTCGGCAAGGAGCTGGCGGCCCAGAAGTCGCTCGCCGCGCAGGTGCTGAAGATCGGCTCCCAGTGCAAGGTCACCCTGAACCTCTTCGATCTGAAGAAGGCCGCCAGCGAGGCCGCGGGCATGGCCTCGGGCGGTTGCGCCGAGGACCACGTGGTCACCTCCCTGGACCAGGCGGTGGCCGCCATGCTCGGCGGAGCGGCCCCCGAGCCCGCGCCCAGTCCCGGGCTGAAGCCCGCGCCTGACGAGGATCTGGTCGGGGCCTGCGACAGGCCGCTCGAGCCCGAGGAGGTGGAGCGCCTGGCCGTGACCCCGGCCGCGCTGAAGCCGCTCGCCACCTTCCTCCGGCGGCGGGCTGCCGCGGGCGCGACCGACCAGGAGCTCGGGCGGCAGAGCTCCTGCCTCGCCTTCCTGCGGCTGGAGGAGGAGCGCCGGGCCTACCGGGCCACGCCGCTCCTCCCCAGGGGCGTTCCCCTCGACAAGGGCTTCGAAAAGAAGCTCGAGGTGCTCAAGGACCTCACTCGCAGGTACCAGGGGAGCTTCGCCAGGTCCGTGCCGTTCTGGCAGGTGGCCGGCTGCGTGCGCATCGGCGAGCTGGCCTTCGAGCTGGCGACCGCGCTGATCGAGTCGCCGGCGCCCAGGGGCCTGAGCTCCGAGGAGGCGCAACTCTACTCCGACCAGCTCCAGGATTTCGCCGCGCCGTTCGAGCAGAAGGCCATCGAGTTCTTCCAGAAGGCGCTCGCGCTCGGGCGCGAGCACGGGGCGCAGAACGGCTGGACCCGGCGAGCGCAGGACGCGCTCCATAAGCTGGGGCAGGAGCCGAAGCCAGAGCCGGTCGAGGCGGCGAAGGGCGCAGCGCTCGAGTGGATTCTCAGCCGGCCGGCTGGGATCGAGCTCACCAAGACCGAGGTGACGGTGGGCCAGTTCCGGGCCTGCGTGGAGGCAGGGAAGTGTAGCGCACCGAAAACAAGCGGAAAATGTAACTGGGGAGGCGCTGGCAAGGAGGCTCACCCGGTGAACTGCGTGGACTGGAACCAGGCCACGGCCTTCTGCGCCTGGGCCGGCGGCCGGCTGCCCACGGAGCAAGAGTGGGAAGCAGAGGCCTCTGACAGCGGCAAGCGGCTATACCCCTGGGGCAATGAGCCTGAGAGCTGCGAGCTCACGATCTGGAGCCAGGGCGGACCGGGCTGCGGGCAGGGCGGCACCTCGCCTGTGTGCTCGAAGCCCGCGGGGAACAGCGTGAGCGGGCTGTGCGACATGAGTGGGAACGTGTGGGAGTGGACCTCGTCTTCGGAGGGCGCCGCCCGCGTGGCGCGCGGCGGCTCCTGGCGCTACGACCATCCTGGCGCCCTGCGCGCGTCGGGCCGGTACAGCTACCCCCCGGAGAGCAAATTCGACGCCTACGGGTACCGGTGTGCGAGGGCCGCCCAGTGAGTACGAGGATGCCCAAGCGCTTCCCGGCGATGCTGCTCGCGCTCGCGGCCCTGGCCGGCTGTCAGGCCGCGCCGGATCCTGTCATCAGCCGCTGCTCCGCGGCGGTGGCTGGTGCGCGCAGCGGCTGGACGGCCTGCCATGACGAGGTCCGCCAGCGGTTCGCCAGGCTCGCGGCCGAGGCCGATGCCCGGGCCGTGAAGGCGCGCGAGCGGCTGGCGCAGATCGAGCGGCTCCAGGCCTGCAGCCAGAGGGTCGCGAACGCGGGGCCGGACATTCCGGCCGAGTGTCTCGACGAGGCAGGGCTCGAGCGCCTGCCGTCCGCCGAGGATGCCAGGGGCGAGCTGATGGAGGAGCAGGCACGCTTGCGCGAGGCGCAGGCGCTTGGTGACCTGGAGGGGAAGCTCGCGTCGATCCTGAGCATGCTGCCCTGCCGCTGGGAGGAGGCCGTGGAGCTCTCCCGCGAGCTGCACGCGGAGCCTGCCTGCGCAGAGCTCGCCCAGGTGCGCCAGGCCACCGAGCAGATGGTCGTGAGCTGCCCGGGACAGGCGGCGTTGCTGACCGGCGACTGCGGCCGGGGACGCTGAGCCGGTCTGCAGGGGCCAGGCCTCTGCCCCACGGCCTCGTGCCTGCCTTGCCCTCCCGTCCTCGGCTCGGCTACGATCCTTCCCGAGATCTTCCTGGAGGCCTTCCATGCGGATTCTCTCGGCCTCAGCCGTGGTCGCCCTGGCCCTGCTCCTTCTCGTTGAGGGCGCGGTCCTTGCCTAGGACCTCCCATCGTCACGGTCTTCGAACTCGAGGTGAAGGGCACGAAGCTCGAAAAAGGCGCCGCCTCCTGGTGCCAGGGGCAACTGTCGAGGGCGTCTTGAGCGTGCAGGTCACTTTCGAGACCGACTTCTTCAAGCCCGAGTCGCGTGAGGACGAGGAGACGAGTCCTGGGCGCTACGGACGATCGCTTGCCCACTGGTTGAAGGATCAGCTCGTGGGGCGCGGTGTCTCGGTCGTGGGGATCGTTCCTGAGGACTTCGGCTGGGTCGTCATGGTTTCGCGGAAACCCTTCCTGCTGTGGCTTGGCTGCGGCAACACAGAGGGCTCGACCACGGAGTGGAGTATCTTCCCCAAGGCTGAACTTTCGTTGACCCAACGTTTGTTCAGTCGCCCTGATACCTCTGCTGCCGTTCGGGAGTTGTGGGCGCACGTTCAGCTCCTCGTACCTGCCATTCCTGGCTTGCGGAGCGTCACGTGGGAGTGATGCCGCCCAACCATTCGTTGCAGCGGACGCTCGGAATAGCCCCAGGAGATCGATGGCGCCTGTCGACCTGATCTCTCACTTCGCGACTTCCCCCCTCCGATAGTTCCAGACGATTTCCAATTACCTCCCCTCGTAGGTGCCACCTGCCAGCAGAGCTGCCCACCGGCATGGACGCTTCACTGTCGGTGTGGCACCGTCCGGCCGGGCGTCCCTACATCCCCAACCCGGCCAGGCGGCGGGGTGCATTCGCGAACCCCGCCACGGCCCGTTCGCGCCACGGGCGGAGCCGGTCAGCGCGTCTCGCCCAGGACCTCGGACAGGAGCTTGCTGAGCTTCCCGACCGAGAAGGGCTTCTCGAGGCAGCTGCAGAAGCCGCAGGCGAGCGGGTTGCCGGCGCCACCCTCGATGTCGTTGCCGGTGATCATGACGGCCTTGACCTGAGGGTCGATCCGCTGCAGCTCCTTGAGGCAGGCGCAGCCGTTCATCAGCGGCATGGACAGGTCAAGGAGGACGAGGGCGATCTCGGCGTGGCGCTGGCGGTACAGCTCGATGGCCTCTGGACCGGAGCTCGCCAGCACGGCCCGGAAGCCGAGGTGCCGCAGGACAGACGCGATTACCTCGAGCACGATGTGCTCGTCATCGACCACGAGGATGGTGCCCTGGCCGCGGAAGTCCTGCACGATCTGCGGGGGTCGCGCCGGGCTGGCGGTCGGATCGCCCCGCAGGGTGATCTCGAAGGTCGTGCCGACCCCGACCTCGCTGGTCAGCTCGATGGTCCCGCCGTGGTCCTTGACGATCCCGTACACGATGGTCAGCCCGAGCCCGGTGCCCCGGCCGGGCGCCTTGGTGCTGAAGAAGGGATCGAAGGCCCGGCGCCGGACCTCCTCGGACATCCCCACGCCGGAGTCCCTCACGCTGATCTTCAGGAGTGGAGCCTGGGCGAGGCCCGGCGCGTTGCCCGCGCCGGCCGCCGGGGGGCGCAGGCTGCGGGTTCCGATGATGAGCTCGCCACCTTCCGGCATGGCCTGCTGGCCGTTGACCGCCAGGTTGATGAAGACCTGCTGGAGCTGCCCGGGATCCCCGCTCACCGTCGCCGACTCGGCCTGGAGATCCAGGGTGATGCGGATCTGCTTGTCGAAGGTGTGCTGGAGCATCAGCACGGTGTCGGCGATGATCTGGTGGACGTCGACCGGCTCGCGGGAGGCCTTCCGCCGCCGGGAGAAGTTCAGCAGTTTGCCGGTCAGATCCTTGGCGCGGTGGGCGGCGGTCTCGACGGCCTCGGCGGTGCGCGCGAGCTTCGTGTCCGCCGGGAGGGTGAGCCGGAGGAGCTCCGCGTTGCCCAGGATCGCGGTGAGCAGGTTGTTGAAGTCGTGGGCGATGCCGCTGGCCAGCGTGCCGATCGCCTCCATCTTCTGGGAGTGCAGCAGCTGCTCCTGGAGCTGCTTGTGCTGGGTCTGGTCGATGAGGGTCACCAGGGCCCGGCTGCGGTACCCGGGGACGTGGACCCACTGGCACAGGATCTCTAGCCGCTGGCCGTCCGGCGTGGTGATCTCCCCCTCGCGCCTGAACACAGGCTCCCCCGCGTGAATCGCCAGCAGGCCGTCCGTGAACATCGTCAGGTCCTGGTCGAACAGGGCCCTGGCGCCCGCGCGCAGCGCCGCGTCCTTCCCCCGCAGCCGGAACATGGCCAGGCCGGCCTGGTTGACGTCCAGGAGCTCGATCTCGTCGGCCAGCCGCTGGATCAGCTCGGGGCGCGTCGCGAGGTGGGTGCCGAGATCCAGCGCGCCGGCGGACCGGACCGCGTCCAGGTCGTCCGCCGCCACGGCCAAGTCCATGAGCCAGAGCGCGTTCGGAGACGACTCGAACAGGGTCTGGTACTGCGCGCGCTGGTCCTGGAGGGTCTCCAGGGTGCGGCCGTGCGTGATGTGCGCGGCGTACAGATCCGCCAGCCGCTGGATCGCCGAACGCTCCCTGTCGGAGAAACCGCGCGGGCTGTTGGCCAACGCGATCAAGCCCACCTGCTGGTCGCCCGCCATGGCCCGGGCGTCGATGGCCAGGCCCGGCGGGTCCCCGGCGGGCGCCCCCGCGATCCGACTCGAGGCGAGCTCCACCCCCTCACCGGCCAGGCAGCGGGTCGCCAGGTCGCCCGCCGCGGCCTGGGGCCGCAGCCGTCCGCTGGCCGCGTCGAGCTCGGCCACGAGGCAGTCCTGGCTGTCGGTCAGCGCCATGGCGATGCGCTGCACGAGCTCGGCCCGGTCCCCGGCCGAGGTCCTGGTGCAGCACAGCTCCCGGGCCAGCTCGGACAGGATGCTGGCGACCCTCAGCTCCCAGCGCAGGTCCGCCTCAACCTTGATCCGGTTGGTGATGTCGTTGCCGTGGAAGATCAGGCCGCGGATCGCGGGCTGGTCTTGCAGGTTGGTCAGGATGCCCTGCAGGGTGCGCCACTCTCCGTCCCGGGTGCGCAGCCGGAAGTCCACCATCTGGACGGTGTCCCCAGGGCTCTCCAGGGCCAGCTTGAAGGCGTTCCGCACCGGCGCCACGTCGTCCGGGTGGATGAAGTTCCCGGACGCGAGCACCCACTCGAGGTCCAGGCGCTCCAGCCGCTCGGGAGCGTACGTGTACCGGTGGAAGGAGGGGCTCCCGTAGATGAACCGACCGGAGGCGTCCAGGATGGCCACCAGGTCGGTCGTCTTCTCGATGAGCGCACGGAAGCGCTCCTCGCTCGCCTTCAGTGCGGCCGCGGCCAGCTTCCGCTCGCTGATGTCGAGCGCGGTGAAGGTGATCCCGCGGGCCAGGTCATTCGCGCACAGGGGCATGCCGGTGAGGATGATGTCGAGGATCTGGCCGTCCTTGCGCCGGAAGCGGGTCTCCAGAAGGGCCTTGCCGCGCTCGCCGATCTGCCTCAGCTTTTCGCGACCCACGACCTCGAACTCTTCCTGGTCGGGGTAGATCAGCCTCGCGCTCTGGCCGATCAGCTCCTCGCGCCGGTAGCCGAGCATGTCGCAGAACCGCGCGTTGACCTCCAGGAAAGTCCGGTCGAGCACCGCGCCGATACCGACGGGGGCGGTGCGCATGATGCTGGTCAGCCAGGCCTGCTCTGTGCGCCAGGTGGAGTCCTCCGGCGGCGGCGCGAGCGTCTGCAGCAGCGCGCGCAGGGACTCGTTCTCCTGCCGCAGGCGCTCCAGCTCCGCTGGCGGAGCGGCTGGATCGGCCGGGGTCTTCCTGGGGTTCCTGTGGCTCATGCCCTACCTTCGCGCGTCCACGGAGAGCGCAGAATGCAGGCGGACCTCGCCTGGTGTCAAGGCTGCCCGCCCGGGGCCGGTCCCCTGGCGCTCCCCGCCCGCCGCCCGGAGGGCCGGCGGCCGATCCTCCTGGCGAAGGCCCTGGGCGGGCGGTGCCGCCTGCTTGAGATCGAGGGGGAGCGCGTCGAGATCGTGCAGGGTCCGGACCGTCGACTCGACCAGGGCCAGGGAGCCGTGGGCCACCTCCGCCAGCTCGACCGCGCCGCGGGCGGCGTCCTCGGCGCCGATGCGCTGCTGCTCGGTGGACAGCGAGATCTGCCGCGAGGAGTCGCTGGTCTCCTCGATGGTCCGCACGATCTGGTTGAAGGCGACCTCCGCCTGCTCGGCCTTCTCCACGCCCTCCAGGGAGGCGCCCAGGCCCGCCTCGACCGCGACCACTGCCTGGTTGGTCGTCTCGTTGATCTGCTGGATCTGCCGCTTGATCACCTGGGTCGAGCCGATCACCCGCTCCGAGAGTGCGCGCATCTCCTGCGCGACCAGCAGGAAGCTGCGGCCGGCCTCCCCGGCCTTGGTGCCCTCCAGGGCCGCGTTCAGCGCCAGCAGGTCGCTGCGGTCGGCGATGTCGTTGATCAGCCGCACCAGGCCCAGGACGCTCTCGACGTGCCTGCGCAGCGCGGAGATGCTCGCGTGGATGGTCTCGTTCGAGTTCTGGACGTGGACGATGCTGGCCACCAGCTCGAGGAGCTGCTGGCGCCCCTGGCCGACCGCGACTTTGACGCGCTGGGCCGCCTCCGCGACCATGCGGGCGTTGTGGGCGATCTCCCGCGCGCTCGTGGCGAGCTCCCCCGTGGCGGCGGACACCTGGGTGGCCGCGGCGAGCTGCTGGGTGGCCTCCAGCTGCTGCTTCCTGGCGGACGCCATGATCTCGCCCGTCTTACGCTCCAGGGTGGCGGCGATGGCCTGACGCTGGGCCTCCTGCCGGTCGACGAGGCGCTGGAGCTGCTGCAGGCCGCCTGCCGTCGCCTCGAGCTCCACGGCCAGGGCGGCCTGGCGCTCGAGGAAGGCGCGCAGCGTCTGGCGGCCTGCCGCCGCGCAGAGGAGATCCAGGGCGTGCAGGGCCTGGGTGCGGAAGGCCAGCGCCCCGGCGAGGCCCAGCGCCAGCGCGCAGGCCAGGGTCCGGGCCCAGTCGAGCGACGCGGCGAAGTGGAGGAGCGGCGCGGCGACCGCGGCGATCAGCAGGCCGTGGCCCAGGGCCGCGCCCCGGCGGACGAGCGGCCTGGCGGGCGAGGCGCGCGCGGCCATGTCCTGATCTCTCCCGGGCATCGTCGACCCCTTCGCCTGGCGCTAGGCGCCGCCGGGTTCCCGCGTGTGGCCCCCGACCGCGTGAGTGGCCTGGAGATTCTCCTGCTCGAGCCGGGTCGCGGCCCGGCAGGCGCGGATCGCCTGCGCAGCCTGGATCTGCAGGATCGCGAACAGCTCCCGGTCGAGCCCGCCGAAGCCCGTCTTCTGCACCAGCAGGTTGAGCACCACGATGGCGCCCTCCAGCCGGCCGTTCCACACCAGCGGGACGCAGGCGATCGGACGGCGGCTGTGGTGCAGGTCGGCCTCGGGCGGGGCCAGGCGCCAGGCCCCGCCGCGGATGGCCTCGCCCACCAGGCCCTCGTCCTGGCGCAGCACCGGCGGGGTGCCCGCCGGCAGGCCCTCGTGGGTGGCGAGGACCAGCCTGTCGTTCGACTCGTCCCGCACGAAGATACCGAACGACTCCGAGCCCAGGATGTTGATCAGGATCTCCTTGAGGATGCCGAGCACGGCGGGGTAGCTCAGCGTGGAGTGGAGGCGCTGCTGCGCCGCGAGGAGGATCACCAGGTCGGAGTTGTGCAGCTCGGCCTGCAGGTGGCGCTCCGCCAGCGCCCTGGTCTCCTCCTCGATCGCGTCGTGCTCCTGGAGCAGGATCTGGACCCGGCGACGCAGCTCCTCGTTCGTCCGCTCCAGCAGGAGGCAGCGCTCCTGCCAGGCCTCCTCGCCGGCCGCGCCGACCGGGGGCTTGCCTGGACGCGGGCTCGGGCCATCCTCGCGGCCGGGGGCGGCCGCCTCGCTCTCGCGCTCGGGGCTGGGGTTGCCGGGCATGGTCGCGTTACCTCCTGGTGCGGGCACCTGGATCACACGCTCTCGCCGAAGCCTGGACACCGCGGATCAGCCGGCCGGACATGAGCTGCAGGGGGCAGGTCTCGCCGGCGCCGCCGTTGAGCACCGCGGCCTGCGGCATGCCGTAGACCACGCACGAGTCCTGATCCTGGGCGATGGTCAGGCTCCCGCTCTGCCGCATGCCGAGCAGGCCCTCCGCGCCGTCGCTGCCCATCCCGGTCAACAGCACCCCGAGCGCGTCCACGCCGAACGCGCGGGCGACGGAGGCGAACAGTACGTCCACGGACGGCCGGTGCCCGTTGACCTTGGGCTGCTGGTGGAGCTCGACGTGCGCGCCGTGCTCGCCGCGCCGCACCTCCATGTGGAAGTTGCCCGGCGCGATGAGCACCCTGCCGCGCCTGACCAGATCGTGCTGGGCGGCCTCCTTCACCTCGAGGGCGCAGAGCGCATCCAGGCGGCGGGCGAAGGCCTGGGTGAAGCCCTCGGGCATGTGCTGGACCGCCAGGATGCCCGCGGGGAAGTCGGCCGGCAGCCCCGCCAGGATGGCGAGCAGCGCCTCGGTCCCGCCGGTGGAGGCGCCGACGGCGACCACGCGCTGCGCGCAGGCCTCGGGCGCGGAGCGGGCGGGCGGGGCGCGTTTCGCGGACCCGGGCTCCGGCCGCGAGGCGGCGGGCTCGCCGGCCGCCCGCGCGAACCTCGGGCTGCCCGCCACGGCCTGGATCTTCTCCTTCAGCTCCTCCAGGACGTGGGTGATGCTCCGCGCGTGGCTGCCGCCCGGCTTCTGGATGAAGTCGACCGCGCCGAGCTCCAAGGCGTGGATGGTCCGGGCCGCCCCGTGGGAGCTGAAGGCGCTCAGCATGATTACCGGCCGCGGCTGGCGGAGCATGATCTGCCGCAGCGTCTCGAGACCGTCCATGCCCGGCATCTCGATGTCCAGGGTGATCACGTCCGGATCGATCTTGCCGATCTTGCGCAGCGCCAGGAGCCCGTCCGGCGAGGAGTGGACCTCCTTGAAGGCCGGCTCGAGGCCCGCGGTGAGCACCTGGCGGACCACCGGCGAGTCGTCCACCACCAGCACCTTGATGGCCTTGGGGTTCATGGACCTCCCCCTTCGCCGAGGAGCTGGACCCGGGTGCGGAAGTCCGCCAGATCCGCCCAGAGCTTGCGCCCCTGGCTCCCGCCCACGTCCTGCTCCACCAGTGGGATGCCCGCCTGCGCGAGGGCCGAGGCGGCGGTCTGGACGTTCCGCGCGCCGATGTGGTTGTGGAAGTGGTCGTCTCCGTAGGCCAGGACCTGGGCGCCGCCGAAGAGCTTGGCGCGCAGCCGGTCCGGGCGCGCGCCGAGCCGCTCCAGGGCCGCGATCAGGGCGTGGACCGCGCTGTCGGCGAAGCGCGACGGCAGGGCGTCCCCGCCGGGGTTGCAGGGCAGCATGGCGTGCGCCAGGCCGCCCGCGTTGGCCTCCTGGTCGTACAGGAAGATCCCGACGCAGGAGCCCAGGATGGCGGCCAGCACCGTGGGCCCACGCTCCACGCTCATCATCCCCATGTTGACCATGACGTAGCGCGGGGGAGATCCGGCGACCTCCGGTGCGGGCCGCGTCGCGTTCGGCGGGCAGGTCTCCAGCTCACTGGCCTCCAGGACATCGTTCTCCAGGTCGATCCGCACCAGCCAGCCCGGCCCGCGGCCGACCTGGGCTCGCTGCAGGTCGATGTCGAGCTTGTGGAGCGCTTCGCGCACCCGGCCGAGCGCACTCAGGGCGGGCGTACGCGTGCGCCTCACGGTCGTGAGCCGGCCGGGGTCCGCACCGCCGAACAGGCCGCAGCGGCAGTCCTTCAGCCCGCCGCACAGCGCGATGACCTGGAAGAACCTGCCCAGCCTGGTGTCCATGGCGCGCGGCTCGACCAGGTTCTCGAGCGCCTGAGCGGGCAGGTGCACCAGGCCTCCGCAGCGGCGCCCCGGCACCAGAGCGGCCAGGGCGTAGCCTGAGTCCACCTTGGCCTCCAGGATCACCGCTCCCCGGGCCACGCGCTCCAGGCCCAGCGGCACGTGGAGGATCTGCCCGCTCCGGTCTGTGGCTGGGAGCATGGGGGGCCTCACGCCTTCTCGTGGACGGATGGACACACCATCCGCAGCTTGGTCTTCAGGCCCATGAGCGTTTCGGCGTGGCCGATGAACAGCACGCCGCCCGGGTTGAGCAGTCGCTCGCACTCGGCCACCAGGCGCTGGCGGACCTGGGCGTCGAGGTAGATCATCACGTTGCGGCAGAAAATCGCGTCGAACGGGCCTCGCATCGGGTAGGGCGTGATCGCCAGGTTGAGGCGCGCGAAGGCCACGCGCTCGCGGAGCGCGGCCCGGACACGGAAGGTCTCGGGGCCGGCGGACGGCCGCTGGCGGGAAAAGAAGCGCGTGCGCTGCTGGCGGGAGAGCGGGGCCAGGGCCTTGGCCTCGTAGACGCCTTGGTCCGCCTTCTCCAGCACCCGGGTCGAGAGGTCGGTGGCCAGGAGGCGGTAGTCGAAGGGCCGGCCCTGGTTCAGCGTCTCCAAGGTGATGGCGATGGAGTAGGCCTCCTCGCCGCTGGACGCCGCAGCGGACCACAGGCTGAACTCGCTCCTGCCGGCCTGGAGCCACTGCCCCACGCGGCCCTCGAGGTGCCTGAAGTGGTCGCTCTCGCGGAAGAAGCTCGAGAAGTTCGTGGAGATCGCGTCAAGGAAGTGGATCAGCTCCTCCCCGCTCGAGTCCTCTTCGAGGTAGTGCAGGTAAGCGCGATGCGTGCGGAGCCCGAGGGCCCGCTGACGCCTGGCCACCCGCGCCTCGACCAGGGACTCCTTGCCGGGCCGCAGCACGATGCCGGCCTGCTCGAAGGCTATCCGGCGGAGCTTCCTGAAGACGGCCTGATCCATGCACCCCTCGCGGCCGCTCGCCGCCCGGTCAGAACTTCACCAGCACGCCTTGACCCGCGCCGGCCTGCAGGTGCGCCGCCTGTGCCGGGTGGGCCCTGCGGGCGACCTCGGCCGACGGCGGCGCGGCCGCGCCGGCTCCGCCGTCGCGGCGCGCGGCGCGGTGCAGCTTGAAGCGCGCGACCATCCCCTGGAGCTGCTCGGACTGGCTGGCTAGCTCCTCGGCGGAGCTCGAGGACTCCTCCGCGTTGGCGACGTTCTGCTGGACCACCTGGTCCATCTGGGCCATGGCCTTGTTGAGCTGCTCGATACCCTTGGCCTGCTGCTGGCTGGCCGCGGAGATCTCCTCGACGATGGCGCTCACCTGGTTCACCGAGCCGGCGATCTCCTTGAGGTTGGTGCTCACGCCGCCGACGATCCGCTCGCCCTCGCCGGTGATCTTGACCGAGTTGTTGATCAGCTCCTCGGTGCGCTTGGCCGCCTCCTTGGAGCGCTGGGCCAGACTGCGCACCTCCTCCGCCACCACCGCGAACCCTCGGCCCGCGTCGCCCGCGCGCGCGGCCTCCACCGCCGCGTTGAGCGCCAGCAGGTTGGTCTGGAAGGAGATCTCGTTGATGTCCCGGATGATCTGGGAGGTCCCCTCGGCGGAGGCGCGGATGTTGGCCATGGCGTCGACCATCTGCGCCATGGACTCCACGCCCTTCTCCGCGACGCTCTTGGCCCCCTGGGACAGCGTGTTGGCCTGCTGGGCGTGCTCGGCGTTCTGGCGGGTCATGCTGGCCATCTCCTCGAGGTTGCTCGAGGTCTCCTCGATCGCGCTGGCCTGCTCGGACGCGCCCTGCGAGACCGCCTGGCTGCCCGCGGCGATCTGCGTCGAGGCCGCGCCGACCTGCTCCGTCGATTCGGCCACCTGCACCATGGCCTCGTGCAGCGGCTCGAGCATGCTGTTGAGGCCGACGACGATCTCCCGCCAGCTCCCCTGGAAGACCTGGTCGTTCCCGCGGCTCCTGAGGTCGCCGGCCTGGGCGGCCTGGATCAGGCTGCCGAGCTCGGCCAGCACTCCCTTCACGTTCATGCGTACGCTGTTCATGCCCTCGGTGAGGATGATCTGCTTCCCGGGCAGCTTGCGCATCTCCCGGCCGAGATCACCCTTGGCGTACTCGTGCATCAGGGTGATGGCCTCGAGCAGCGGTGTGGCGATGCTGTCGAGCGCCTGGTTGATGCCCATCACCAGCTCCGCGTACTGGCCCTGCAGGTTCGCGTGCTGGCACCGCGTGTCGAGTTCTCCGGCGCTCTGCGCCTGGATCGTCGACTGCAGCTCCGTGTGCAGCGTGGCGAGCGCGTCGATGCACTGATTGAGGCTCTCCTTGATCGTGTTGAACTCGCCCAGGAATTCCTCCGTCAGCTTTGGCGGCATCTCCCCGCGGGCGATCCGGGACAGGTAACCGACCGTGACCCGGATCGGGGGCACGAAGGCGTCGATGATCATGTTGCCGGCGTGGATGACCTGACGTAGATCGACGCCCACCTCCTCCGGCACGCCGCGTCCGTCCAGGCGGCCGGCCTTGACGTCCTCGGCCAGGGCCGCGAGGCGGCTGCACGAGTGCTCGATGCCGCGGTGGATCGATCTGGAGATGGCCAGGCCGATGAGGACGCACAGCAGGCTCAGGATTCCCGTGGTGGCGAGGGTGACCAGGAGCAGCCGCAACAGGGCGTTCTCGACGGTTTCCTTGGTGGCAGCGAAGTCGTCCTCGTAGGTCCCGGCGCCGATGACCCAGTCCCAGGGGGCGAAGTAGGCGATCGCCGCGACCTTGAAACCAGGCCGAATCTCGCCGTTCGCGCGGTTCTTCCAGGGGTATCGCTCGTAGTCGATCTCGCCCTCCCGGACGGCCAGGGCCTTGGCGACGATGTTCTGGATGAAGAAACGCCCCTCGTCGTCCTGGCTGTCCCACAGGCTCTCGCCATCACGCTTTCCGCCCGCCGAGACCAGGTAGTGGCCGCGCAGCTCGCCCTGGCCGCCCAGCACGTAGACGTACCCGCTCTTGCCCACCTGGATGTTCATCAGGCTCTTCCTCAGGCTCTGGACATCGTCCGGGCGGAGCGCCACGCCGAGCATGCCGATGACGCGCTGGCTGGAGTCCAGGATGGGCGCGTAGCTCGCGAGGTACAGCGAGCCGGCCGTGTAGGTCCGGCCCTGGTAGGGGCTCCCGTGCAGGCTAAAGATCCCTCACATCTTCCCTTGAAGCTCGAGATGTGATCAAACCGGTGGATGAACCTCACGATCCCGGACCTATCGACCGAGTTTTCGCAAGTAGAGTTGGGCGACTATCGGCGCACTTGTAG